>Ga0207857_1000074_pt1 | contig 31272 bp, 31 predicted proteins | sample LuqExpMetageno22_FD_187780 | JGI IMG/M metagenome (GOLD analysis project Ga0207857, IMG submission 187780) | Tropical forest soil microbial communities from Luquillo Experimental Forest, Puerto Rico - Sample 22 (SPAdes) | ecosystem: Environmental > Terrestrial > Soil > Tropical forest ... | reverse complement strand
TCCGATCTGCCCCGGATCGGGTATCCATCAGTCCCAATCATCCCTGGCTGTCCGGCGGTTACGGCGTCTACATCAAGCAGGCCGAGGCATACCCCTACCGGCAGGCGTTGCTGGAGCTGCATCGTGAGCCGGGCGCGGCAATGGCCCTGGCCGGGGCGTTGCTGTTCGCCGCCGGGAACCTGTTATTGCTCTACCTGCGAAGCAACGCCGGGGAAGCCGCATCACCCGGGATTGACACACACCTCCCCGAGGAAAACAATTCCGGCGCGGAGGGCACGTAACGCGTCACAAGATTTTTTTAATCTGACTGCGGCTTTTTTGTGGTAGGCTTGCCCAAGCCGAGTGCCTTACCGCAACCGTTCCCAACGATGCACCCGGCACGGCGCGGCCACATCAACCTTTCAGGGATTTTATGCCAGATTTGCTGTTCATATCCGATAACCCCAAGGTGGAGCAGATCAAGGACCTGCTCCAGCCGTTACTCAAGCTTGAGATCGGCGCCACGACCAGCTGTGAGCACGCCCTGAAGGACATCTCCGGCCATTACCCGCGCGTCGTCTGCATCCAGGAAGGCCTGGCAGGGACAACGGCCGGGGAGATTGCCGAACAGATCCAGGCGCTGCCGGCAAGCGAGGCGCCCCTGTTTGTCCTTCTTCGCGAGGAAAGCGACGACGCCCTGCCGCCTGCCCCCCCCTTCGAGCATGTCATCGACCTGAACCAGCCCGTGGAACGGCTTGTCAAGAGCATCCTCCGCGTGGTTCTCCGGCCGGCCTTCCGGCTCCGCTGGAACGACATCTACATCCATCATGACCGAAACGCAGCGGCGGCAACCGTGCCCAAACAGGAAAAGACGGAGCCCGCCGGCGCAAATGCCGCGCTGCCCAAAATCCAGATTCCGGCCGAACTGTTGAAGGCCTTTGAACACAACTACCACGCCCGGCATCGCGGCAGATGGATAACATGTGCCGCGGTCTCCCTGACGGCATGCCTGGCCGTTTTCGGCTGGTACGCGACCTCCGGCAGGCATGATCAAAGCAGCCGCACCGCCCCGACGGCACCGTTACGGCCGGAGGTGGCTCCGGCAGCGCCCCGCCCCCCGCAGGCCAAAAAACACGTCCCCCCTCCCCCGGCCCCTTCTGTCGCTACAATCGTCCAGAAGGCCCCCTCGACCTCACGCAAACCGGCCGCCAGCAAGGCAACGGCCGTGATGCTGCCGTCGTTTATCCCGGCAGCAGGTCGTGACAACTCCTATTCTCGGCAAAAGCCGGGCTGGGAGCGTTATAAGGGTACAAACTACGAGTTCCGCCTGCTCAGGTCGGGGGGCCGCATCAAGGCCATCCAGGTGCTGGCCGCCACACAACATGCCATCAGCGAAACATTCCTGAAATCGGTCCTGAAGGAAATCTCCGGGAACAGCACCTATCAGGAGACCTCGCAGGAGGAAGACCAGGGTTTCCTGATCAAGCGGGGCAACGCGGGGGCGGGCACGACCATTCTGATATATACCCAAAATTCCCGGATTCGAGCCTTTGTGATCTCCATGAGGTAACGGCGCAAGAAATGGATGAAGGGCGCCGAAATGGACAAGACGTTGCCCTCCATGGAAAGGATGAAAAGCGGCCGAGGCGTGGGGTATCGCTACCCGGCCTCACCTTGAAGCGCGTGATGGCAGGGCACCACCTGACACAGGTGATGGTGACACACATGTGTCGCATGTTACATCCATTTTATGTATCTCATTCGCTTCTCCGCCCCCTCCCCTGCATGTTCGACAGACTCTTTCAATCAAAAATATATATAAGCAATTCAACCGATACCGGTGCTTGCACGGTTAAAATTCCCGGGGCGGCGCCGGCATGGCATGTTTTTTGGAGTATTCCTTATCCGTCACGTGTCGTGTGCTACCTGGTGCGACAACAGGGCGTCACAAACAGGGCGCGCATTCCTCCGAATCGATGGCAAACGCATCAGGGCATGAACGGATTCTTTATCTAGTCGTACCTGAAAAACGCCAAATTTCACTTCAGACTGCTTGAAGTTCCGGCTCCCATACCTGAATCAGGTGTGACCAGTCGATTGCGAATTTCCTGAACCGCTCTTTGAAAAGCCACAAGAGGATCGCTCGGAGGAGCTTCCTGATGTTGAAACCGCATCCGGCCAGGATGGCGTTGATTCTATCGCCTTCTTCACCTTTGAGATAGTTGCGGCCCATTCGGTGATCCGACTTTGTATGCCCGATGATCGGTTCGATGGCGCTACGCCTTTTGAACCAGTCCCATTCTCTGGGCTTCATGCTCTTCTTTTTCCGGTTTGCCAGGTGAATGACGGTTTTCCTGATGGTCCTGGGCTCGCCTTTGTAGCCTTTGTCGCAATAGGCGTTGCCCGGACGCCAGCCGGTCAATTGCTCCGTCTGCATGAGAGCATCTTTCAAGGTGTGCCCATCATAGGGATTGCCATGAAGGGCCTGGACACCGACGATCCAGTTGTCTTTCGAGGTGCTGACCAGTGACACCTTGCAGCCGAATTCGTATTTCTTGTGGGCCTTTCCCTTGGCAATGCATTCCGCCTCGGGGGCCTGCATGCTGTAGAGCTTGTTCTTGTCGTCACGCTTCTGGGTGAGAACCCGTTTGGCCCGTTCCAGCATCGTGGCGAGTAGCGGACCCGGCTTTTGGCATTTGCGCTCGATGTCACGGATAACCCGACCAAGGTAGAGTTGGAGCCTCTTCTGCTCCCGCCTGGCCCGCTTCGCCTGCCGGGCATGGCTGTAGCGCCCTTGCATGATAAGCGCTCTCTTGCCCAGCCGTTCGAAGCTCTGGCGCAGGTCGATGCAGTCCCTTTTTGCCAACCGGACCAAAATGCGCCGGGCCTTATGGTAGAGACGGGCATCGGTCGGATAGGCGATGGCCTTTTCCTGGACGGTGGTGTCCACGTTGACCCGCTCCAGGTGTTCTTCGGTCACGTACTTTTTGCTCTTGGCGGTTTCGATGGTGACTTTGAGAAGCTTCTCCATCCCTTTGTCGCCGATACGCTTCCTCCATTTGACCAGACTGGTCGGATCAAGCGGAAACTCATGCTGGAAATACTCGAAGCCGCAGAAGTACTGCCAGTAGCCGTTCTCGATGAACTGGACAACCACATTCTCATCACTGACATTGAATGCGTGTTTGAGATAGTGGAGAGCGACCATCAACCGGATTGGCAGACCGGGGCGACCGACATTCTCGACGTACAGGGAGCCGAACTCTCTTTCAAAGACCGACCAGTCAATGGAGTCCGCCAGCTTGAACAGAGGATGCTGGCGGTTGAGGATCTGGTCCAGTCGGGAGCGGAACAGATCGCCTTGGTCAACAGCACTTGATTTTGGTTGCATGAAATCACCGGAAAATGAGGGGATAAGTACAATTTCCGGCGATTTTATCATAGATAAACTGCAAATAACATAAGTAAAAACAGTTGGTTAAACTTTTTCAGGGACGACTAATTATTGCCTGGTACCGGAGGTTGCCTTCACGCGGGAGACATTCCTGCAAAATTTGAAGGGGCGTCTTGAGGATCGGGGGCATGCCGTGATTGTTGTAGCCGAAGGGGTCGGGCGGGACTTTCTGGCTACAGAGAAGGAGTTTGACAGTTCCGGCAATGCCAAATTCGGCGATATTGGCATCTGGATACGGAATGCCGTCAAAGAGTACTTTGCCGCAACGGGTATCGCCATTAACCTCAAATATATAGATCCGAGTTATATAATCAGGAGTCAGCCGGCAAACGCACACGATTCCGCTTTATGTTTGTTGATGGGGCACAATGCGGTACACGCAGGAATGAGCGGGCGGACAAATATGGTAATTGGAGTTTGGAACGATCAATTTACCCATGTCCCAATTAATGTTGCTACCTGCCAGAGAAAAAAAATCGATCCCGAAGGGTGGTTCTGGAGCAGCGTACTGGCTTCAACCGGCCAACCAAGGGAGATGTTTTAGGCATATGGGGCGAGGTAACTGTATGAATGATGAACGTCGGAGTCTCGGCACGAGTTGTGACAGTACGGACCTACCCCACAACTGCGCAATATTGGATATCCAAGAAGACATCTGCTTCCTTCTGGCCGGGGCCTACCGATACGTTACCCGGCTGTGCGGCGAAGAGTTCGCAACATACGGAATCACTCCTGTTCAGTTCATAGTCCTGATGCATCTTGAGGCCGACAAGTCCGATTCTCAGAGATGTCTTTCACGAATCACCAGGATTGATCGAACCACTATTGTGGGAGTTGTTGACCGGCTGGAGCAGAAAGGGCTTGTATTACGTAATACAGTTGCCGAGGACCGGCGTGTGCACCGGGTTGTCCTGACTGAGTACGGTCAGGAAATCAAGAACCATCTTGCCATCGCGGCGAAGCGGGTTCGCAGTAAACTTACGAACAAGATTTCCTCGAAGGAATATAAGGAACTTAGCCGGCTGCTGGAAATGGTTTGTCAATAACAAAGAGCCAAAGAAAGGAAACAATGTCTTGAAAGGATGTTTAGTAACACGGAAATAACTCTGATTAACCGGCAAGAGACATGCGGCAAGGGCCAACTCTCCTTCCCGCAGAAGTTTCTTCCAAGCGTTTGCTTCCGTACTCCACCAGTTGGAGATCAATATCCGGGTACTTGTTCCGGAACGCGGCGAACAAGCTCGGTGAACAGCCAATAGCAACACCACCCGGTTCGCCCCTTGAAACATTAATGCCGGGTAAAAAAGGGGTAGTTTTCGACTACTCCCACGTTATAAGCTCCGCTCTCACCGATTAAAAATTTTGGCAGATCAGCTTCTTTTGCGGGCCTTAGTCTCCTCCGGTTCACGATTCATAGGCTTCGGCACCGCAGTGCATACAGAAAACCCTCGCATTTGCTGACTGTACGCTTATGGCATCGAGCGAGCGATAAATCCCGCAAAAGGTTCAATTTCTCCCTTCGAACTCGCCGCCTCAAGTGCCGCCATATACTCAGGCCTATGCTCGATCCGGATCACAGTCCACGGATACCCGCCGGAAGCCAGCATGGCATTCATCAGGAACCGGCCCAATCTGCCATTGCCATCAAAATACGGGTGGATGTACACAAACAGAAAATGTCCCAGTACAGCACGTACGGCTGCATTGGATTCGGCCTCCAGCAGGTCGCACAGTTCCGGCATCATGTCACGGACAGCATCCTGCGAAGGTGGCACATGTGTCGCCCCCCTGATAAATACCTTGTCTGTCCTGTAGCCAGCCAGATCGGCCGGCTTCAGGAATCCAGCATCGACATTGGGTGCGAAAAGGTTGCGATACCATGAAGCGTGATCCCGGCGGAAAGCTGCACCGGGATTTGCACCTGTCAGAATGTTTCTGATCGTGGCCTTAACCTCATTGTGGGTGAGCCAGTAACCATGCGCCGCCATGGCGTTCTTCATCTCTGCGTCAGAGTCATTACGGTCTGGATTCCAATCGCCTGTGGCGACTTTTTGAATAAGTTCCGGGGTGACACGATACCCTTCAATCGAGAGAGAGTGATAGGCATCGGTTTTGTAGCTTTCTTCGATCTCCCCTATGAATTTCTCAATGTCGGTCGGAATGCCAGGCTCTGGTGGGAAAGAGTCCAGAACGGTCTCTCGCATTGCCTGCCACATGAGACGCATCCGCAGGACATAGGGCGATTTGACCCTGGAGAACTCCAAGGTTGGAGGTGCGATACTAAAAGGATTGGACTCATTGACAACGAATCCTGCTGCACGCATGGTTGCCAGCACATTGTCCGCCAGCTCTCCGCGCCCCGACGCCCGTAAGGCTCCGGCGAGACGCCCGGCAACAGTGCTATGACCCCCTTCAAGCAGCTCCCTGTTAAGATCTGATGCATCTCGTAACTGATGAAGAGCGATGTGTGCATCCTGGAAGTAGGTGGTATAAAAGGCTTCCGGGACGCGAATGAGAGCAACGGGAAGCGACAGGACACGAATGTTCTCCAAGAGCTGGATTTTGGTGGCAGGAGTGAAATCTTTGGCCTTGTAGTCCAGGATTGAACAGTTATCGGGCAGCTTCAGCAGGCCGTTCTGCCCGAGAGGCGTGTGGATCACGACCTGATGCGGCGTAATGGTCTTTCCCGTATGCAGAAACAACGAGTATTCAGCTGATACATGCCATTGTTCGCCAAAACGTTCTGTGCAATAACCCTGGATGAAGTCACGCATTGCTGCATACCAGGGAGTGCTGTCGCCGGTGTCTTCGCCTGGTCGGCACGGCATATACCACCCTTTGACAATTAGTCGCAGGAAACCGTTCTTGATGAGACTTTCCCGCTGAAGACGGGTAAGATCACCCGATTTTATGGCGGTTTTGCCGTCATCCTGCAATTTCTTCAGGACAGTCAGAGCGTCGGCGAGCCTCCGTTGTGCCGGAGTTGTTGCCATGGCATACCTCATTTGTTGCTAGATTATTGTGATTTACTTTAGCTAGATTAATATGCTTTGTCAACGCTAGATTATTATGTGTTACGGCAACAAGGTTGTTTTGCCTTATAATGAAAAGAAGCGACCACTTGGGCCGCCTCTCTCCAGGCCGGACGGGTATCCGGCCTGGAGATGTTGGCAGGGGTTCTCACTGGAACAAATGGCAAAGACCTCAAATTGCCCCACATGCTAAGGAATCAGCAGAAGCCATCTTCGACATCCTCAACCTGCTTACGGGCGATTACCAGCTTTTTCCGCCTTGACGTTATCGTCATGTATTGCTCACCAAGCAGGTGCCAAAAATGTAGGCACCGGGGAATGATGCTCAGGAAATCTAACTCCTGAGTCCGACAGTCGCTGCCCACAAGCCCATTACATCAAGCAACTTGCCCGCAATTCTCTTGCGGTCGACTACAATCCCGAACGACAACTCCAACCTCATCAATATGTTCGGATATATCTTAGCCACCTCGTCATATTTATCCCAATTGGGATGATAGCCATTGCACAGATTGAGAGCATCTTCATCATATGGATATGGTTGTGGAGGCGGGCCTTCGTAGTTTTCCTGAATTTTACCAAATTTCGGACAGTCAACGAACGCCACGCAGTTCACGCACGAGGTGCTTCCGAATACTCCTGAAACATCATGGAGGAGAGTCTGCTCAACCACGTCAAGAAGTTTCACGGCATCCTTTAGCGTTTTGATGGTGCTTAGCTGCTTATCGATAAGGTCATAATCTTCTTTGAGTCTGCTGGGTGGAGTTCCCAGATATTCAAGCTTGGAAGTCAGAAGGAGCTTCTCTGCCAGCGAGTAGAATTGATACTTCTTGTGCTTGAATATGCTGATGCATTTGGACATGATCTATCTCCTGTAAATCTGATTTTGAGTTGTTTGTCGTGTCAGGATGCCAATGAATGGCGGCTGGGTTCATTCGGTGTGTTTGAAAGAAATGGCCGTGGCCGCCAGAAGCCATTATCAAAGAGCCCTTCCGTGGCATTACGCCAGAGTGGCAGTTGTGAAAATGCGGCATTTTCTTTGTTGAGGCTGCTGCTGATCCGATCAGCGGAAGCTATCGCCTCCGCAATGGTCATTAGAGGATGCCTCTTTCTTCGATGGCTTCGCCATGTCAACAGATAACGCAGGGCAATGGCCGCGTCCGGCCACACGCTGTCAAAACATTTCAAATGCGGGGCCAGTATTTCAAGCGTCAGGGCATCGTGATTAAGGAGAAATCCTTCGTGACTGAGCTTGACGGTAGGGGATAATGTCCTGATCTTGCCAACATCATGCAAAAGCGCTGCAACGACGCCCAGATCCCTGGTTTCAATCGGGAACAGCGGCATGTGGTTGATAATTACAGCACACTCCACGCTGTGCTCCAGTAACCCGCCCGCATACCCGTGGTGATTGGCAGTGCTTCCCGGTGCAGCCAGGAAGGGCAGGGCGATGGCATCATCCGAGAAGATGTTGTCGAGAAGACCGCGGAACGGCTCGTTCTCAATTGTATTGATCACGTCGTGTAGTTGCGCCAACAATCCATTGCTCGGGCAGATCCACACCGGTAGCAACGCGACCGGGTCGGACACTTTCGCATCCAAGTTTTCCATGGCATGAACAATGGCAATCCAGCCACCGTTCAGATAACGCAACTGGGCACACACCGAAACCCGGCTGTTGGTGCTCAGACCTGGAGGCGTTTGGTGCTTGTCGAGCCACATGTAACTCTTTAGTGAGCCCGACATATCGCCAAGCTCAAAGGAAGCGTAGGGGACGCCGTTTCTAGCGATACATGAATGAGGGGCTCGAATCCGGTATTCACCTGAAAAAGCCGCGCCATGGTAATAGGTGAGACTTGCGATTAGCATTACTCGACTCCTTTCAAAGAAAAATTGTCCTTCAACATTCTGTCGAAGGCCGAGCCGTCCTGCCGGGTCAGATTGGGCACAAAGCGGGAGTAGATCGTGAACAGCATCCTGGTATTTGTGTGCCCCATTTGTCGCGCTATCCACTCTGGATTTTCGCCCGAGGCAAGCCACAGCGTCGCTGCCGTGTGACGGGTCTGGTAGGCTCGCCGACGCCGCAATCCCAAGTGCTTCAACAGGGGATACCAGACCCTGTTGTTGACGTTGTGATAGTCGTACGCGTCGCCGGCACGATTGCAGAAGACAAACTTGCTTAGATGGCCAGTTACCGAGAACTGTGATTGCAAGGCTTCATACACTGGTTGCGACATCTGAATGGTTCGCTGGGACCCGGTGGTCTTGGTGGTGTCTTCCTCGCCCATCACCACGGTCTCGCGCACATAAATCTCCCTACGCTCGAAGTTGACGTACTGCCACTTGAGGCCATCGATCTCACCTGTGCGCATGGCAGTGAAGAAGCGGACGATGTAATAGTTCTTGAAGTCCGGACGGACCTTGCTGATTATAAGGTTGACTTCATCCAGGGTGAACGGGTCTACCTCGGTTTTCGGGGTGCTCAGTTGTTTAATCTTCGTGAATGGTGTGCTAAAATTATTTCGGTCGGCTGCCTCATTAAGTATCATACGCAACGGCATCATGATGTGATTGATCCGGTCAGGAGACAACCCTTCTTTGGTCCCGTTCTGGACTTTGGCGAGTGAGGAACGGAACTTGAGGATTTCTCCCTTGGTGATGTGGCCGACTTCTTTTTCCCCGAATTCGGGGATCAGGTAGCGATTCAATGTGACTTTTAGTGTTGCCTTGTAGGAGCGTTTCCAGGAGATGGCGTTCTCGTCGAACCACTCCCAGGCAAAATCCTTGAAGAGTGGTGTGTCAGTTTTGCTTTCCTCGCTTGGCGCTTCGGTTTTTGCCTTGACGAATTTTTGCACCATGGGTGAATTGGGAAAGTACTTGGCATAATCGAAGGTCTTGAGAGTGATCTCAGCTTCAATCTGCTTCATAACTGTTCCCATTCTTTTTCGATTTGCAGCCGTATCGGGCAAAGTCGTTTGTTCCCGACAGCGTATCCCCAGGTACCTGAAATCGAACATTAGCAGGCCATTTTCTTTACGTGATCGAATGCTACCCATTTACAACACCTCCTCTCGCTAATGGGATCATAGGAGCTTCCGCTAATGATCTCTTAACCATGTCTCGCTCAATACTTTCCCAAATATAGAGGATCTTCCTGCGGCCGAAGGGGCGGACGTAGTGGATTCCTTCCAGCAGTACCGAATCTTTTAGATTCTCTCTTATGTACCTAGGATCGTAATGAAGCCTTTCTGCCAATTCGTCTGTCGTGATATAGCATGTAATGTCCATACGTGATCTCCAGTCATTAATGTAGCATATATGCATCATATGATTATTTTTTTCCGCGAAGTGATTGTTTGGATGTCATAGGTATGATATAAACACTGATGCCGAGGGGATGAGTCTGAAGTCAGTTTGAAAGGATTATTTTATGATTCGGTTTCGAATAAAGGAACTTGTTGCAGATCGAGAGTTCAAAGAGGGGAAAAGGTTGACTTTTGAGGAAATTGCTCATGCTACAGGAATTCACCGGACCACGCTTTCCAAAGTTGCAGGCCAACGGGGCTATAACACTACAACAGATAATATCGATAAACTTTGTAAATATTTCGGGTGCAAAGTAGGCGATATCATGGAATATATTCCAGATGGAGAATTACCAAGCTAAAGGTTTATTTTCCAAATGGTCCCTTTGATAAAATAAAATAATTACAGAGAGTTGAAAGGGCACAAAGGGCAGGGGTCGAAAAATTTGAGATTTTTTATGACCACTTGACCTGTTAGGTAGGAGTCATATGTTAGGCACAAAAGGGCAGGAGTCAACATTACCAGAGTTCATATTTTAAAGAAATTGGGATGGGCACGAAATGGGCACAGGATGGGCACAGACTTGACAGGATTAGTGGGAAATATGAATTTTGAGGTGTGGGACAATCAAGAGATTTGAATTGCGAAGTGATGTAACTTGTTATAAATATAAAATAAAAATGGCCAGGTTTGTTGACCTGGCCATTCGGTTTTCATGGTGGGCGCTACTGGGATTGAACCAGTGACCCCTGCCGTGTGAAGGCAGTGCTCTCCCGCTGAGCTAAGCGCCCGAATGTTACAAATCAATAGCAGAGCGCCGTGCTCCTGTCAAGCCCCCAGAGCCAAAATTTGCGCTCACTGTCTTGTTGCGATAGGATGAGGGGCATCGGCGCCGTCTCTGAAACCGGGAGTGGCAGTGTCGTTCGGGCTGGTAATTTTACCTTGTCATATCACGCGTTGTTGTGCTATAAAATCCCGATTACAATTCACACGCCTCGGGTAATGACCGGCGGTGTCCCTTGTGGCTTGCGGGGATTCAACGGGGCGGAGGAAAAACCAAAGGAGAATACGAGTATGTCAAGTATCAGCATGAAGGAACTGCTGGAGGCCGGCGTCCATTTCGGTCACCAGACCAAGCGTTGGAACCCCAAGATGAAACCCTACATCTTCGGGGCCCGTAACGGGATCTACATCATTGACCTGCAGAAGACCGTCCGTTATTTCAAATCCGCTTACAACTTCGTAAAAGAATCGGTCGAAGGCGGCAGCACCGTCCTGTTCGTCGGCACCAAGAAGCAGGCCCAGGACTCGGTGGCCGAAGAGGCGAGCCGTTGCGGCATGTACTACGTCAACCAGCGCTGGCTGGGCGGCATGCTGACCAACTTCGCCACCGTCAAGCAGAGCATCGACCGTCTCAAGCGCCTCGACGCCATGTTCGAGGACGGCACCATCGATGCCTACACCAAGAAGGAGTCCCTCCAGTTCGACAAGGAACGCGAAAAACTCCAGAAGACCTTGGGCGGCATCAAGGGGATGCACAAGCTCCCCGGCATGATGTTCGTCATCGACCCCAAGAATGAGGAGATCGCGGTTCAGGAGGCCAATAAGCTGGGTATCCCCGTCGTGGCCATCGTTGATACCAACTGCGATCCCGATCCCATCGATCACGTTATCCCCGGCAACGACGACGCCATACGCGCCATCCGCCTGTTGAGCTCCAAGATCGCCGATGCCGTTATCGAGGGTTCCCAGTCCCGTAATGCCGCCCTCCAGGCCGACAGCGAAGGAACCGAAGAGTTTGCCGCTGCGGAAGCGGGTGAAGAGGTTGCCGAAGAGACTGCCCAATAAGCGCTGATTACATTGATCCCCTGCTACGGGGAAGGAGGATATGATGGCTGTTACCGCTGCACAGATCAACGAATTGAGAAAATCGACCGGGGCCGGCATGCTCGACTGCAAGAAGGCCCTTGAGGAAAGCGCCGGTGATTTCGAGAAAGCCGTCGATTACCTGCGCAAAAAAGGGTTGGCCGCCGCCGCCAAGAAGGCTGGCCGGGCTGCCACGGAAGGGGCTGTCGGTTGTTATATCCATGCCGGCGGCAAGATCGGCGTCATGGTCGAGGTCAACTGTGAAACCGACTTCGTCGCCAAAAACGAAAACTTCCAGGCCTTCGTGAAGGACATTGCCATGCATATCGCCGCCGCCTCGCCTACCTGCGTGCGCCGCGAGGAAGTGGCTGCCGATGTGCTGGAGCGCGAGAAGGATATCTACCGCGCCAAGGCCCGCGAAACCGGCAAGCCGGAGAACATCATCGAGAAGATCATCGAAGGCCAGGTCAACAAGTTCTACGCCGATGTCTGCCTGTTGGAGCAGACGTACGTCAAGGACCCGGACAAGACCATCGAACAGTACCTGAACGAGACCATCGCCAAGATCGGCGAGAACATGTCGATCCGCCGCTTTACCAAGTATGTCCTCGGCGAGGGGCTTGAAAAGAAAGAGTCGGACTTTGCTGCCGAAGTGGCGGCAGCGGCCGGCCTGTAAACAGACGCCGAAGCCGGCCGCCATGGCCGGCTTTTTTTTTACACGCCGCCTTGGTATCATTCCAGATCCGACGATTTCAAACGCATATCACATTCAAGACCGGAGCCAGACCATGAACAGGCCGTCATTTACCAGAGTGCTCTTAAAGCTGTCCGGAGAATCCCTTGCCGGCGACCAGGGATACGGTATCGACCCGCTGACCATCAATACCATTGCCCGGGAGATCAAAGAGGTGGTGGACATGGGGGTCCAGTTGGCGCTCGTGATCGGCGGCGGCAACATATTCCGCGGCCTGGCCGCCTCATCCAAAGGTATGGACCGGGCCAGCGCCGACTACATGGGGATGTTGGCCACGGTGATCAATTCCCTGGCCATGCAGGATGCCTTGGAGAAGGAGGGGGTTTCCACCCGCGTCCAGTCGGCCATCGCCATGCAGGAGGTGGCTGAACCGTACATCCGTCGGCGGGCCATACGCCATCTTGAAAAGGGGCGCGTGGTGATCTTCGGCGCCGGCACCGGCAATCCGTATTTTACCACGGACACCGCCGCCAGCCTGCGGGCCATGGAGATCAACGCCCAGGTGATCCTCAAGGGGACCAAGGTGGACGGCGTGTATTCTGCCGACCCGAAGAAGGATGCCGCGGCGGTCAAGCTGCCGAAACTGACCTATCTTGAGGTGCTCAAGATGGGGCTGCAGGTTATGGATGCCACGGCTACATCGCTCTGCATGGACAACGACCTGCCGATCATCGTCTTCGACCTGACCACCGGGGGAAACATCAAGAAGGTCATCTGCGGCGAAGAGATCGGAACCATCGTACAAGGAGAATAGAACATGCCAAAGTCCCTGATCGACGACATGAAGTCACACATGGAGAAGACCGTCAACGTTCTCAAGGGAGAATTCCAGAAGATCAGGACCGGCCGCGCCAGCACCGGCATTCTGGATGTGGTCAAGGTGGACTATTACGGCAACCCGTCCTCCATCAGCCAGGTGGCTACCCTGGCGGTGCCGGAGCCCCGCACCATCACCATCGCTCCGTGGGAGGCCAAGATGATCGGCCCCATCGAAAAGGCCATCCTCAATGCCAACATCGGGCTCACCCCCTCCAACGACGGCAAGGTCATCCGTCTCAACCTGCCGCCCCTGACCGAGGAGCGCCGCAAGGAGATCGTCAAGGATATCAAGAAGAAGGCCGAAGAGGACAAGATCGCCCTGCGCAACATCCGCCGCGACGCCATGGATAAGCTGAAGAAGATGGAGAAGGACAAGGGGATTACCGAAGACGAGCTGAAGAAGTGTGAGAAGGATGTGCAGGATATCACCAAGAGCTTCGAGACCAAGATCGACGAAGCAGTGGCCCACAAGGAAAAAGAGGTCATGGAAGTTTGATGGAACCGCTCGCTCCGGACAGGCTGCCTACGCATCTCGCCATCATCATGGACGGCAATGGGCGCTGGGCGCAGCAGCGCATGCTCAAGCGCATCGTGGGGCATCAGCGCGGAGCTGAGACCATCAAGATGGTGGTGGAGCAATCCTCCCTTCTGGGCATCAAATACCTGACCCTCTTTGCCTTTTCCTCGGAAAACTGGTCGCGCCCCGCGGTGGAGGTCAAGGCGCTGATGGCGCTGCTCAAGAAATACATACGCCAGGAAACGGCGCGTATGATGCGGAAGAATATCCGCTACAACGTTATCGGCAACCGCGGCGAACTGCCCGAGGATGTCAACGAGACCCTTGAAGATGCCATTCGTCAGACCGCCGGTAATACCGGCATGGTGCTGACCCTGGCTCTTTCCTACGGTGGCCGCCAGGAACTCAGCATGGCCGCAAGCCGTCTGGCCCGTGACGTGGCGGACGGTAAACTCAGTCCGGACGATATCACCATAGATGTTTTCGGCGGTTATCTCGACACCGGCGGCCTGCCCGACCCCGACTTCCTGATCCGCACCAGCGGGGAGATGCGCATCAGCAACTTCCTCTTGTGGCAGTTGGCCTATACCGAGTTGTACTTCACCGAGACCTACTGGCCCGATTTCACCATCAACGAATTTCACAAGGCGCTGGCCGATTTCCAGTCCCGCGAGCGGCGTTTCGGCAAGACCAGCGGCCAGCTCCTGAAGAGGGGTTCCCCATTAAACGCCTGATCTCAGCGCTTATCCTGCTGCCGGTCGTGATCCTGACCATTCTCAAAGGCGGCCCGTTGCTGTTCGCCTGCCTGCTGGCCGTCTTCGTCTTCATCGGCATCCACGAATTCTACCGTATGGCTCTCCCGGACAGGACCGTCGAGGTCTGGCCGGCGGCCGTCTGCGGAACGTTCCTTATTTTCATCCCCTTTTTCGGCAATGACCGCCATGTCCTGGCGGGGGTCGCCCTGCTGTTCCTGGTCTTTGCCCTCCTGTTTCTCTTCCGCCTCCGCGAGGTGGTCGATGCCGCCCGGGAGATCGCCTATGCCATGCTGGCGTTTCTGTACATCCCCTTTCTACTGATGCACTTGGTCATGCTGCGACAGACCCCCTACGGCATCCAATGGCTCCTGGTCATCATGCTGATCGTCATGACCAACGATTCAGCCGCCTATTACACTGGCAGCGCCTTCGGCAAGCGTCGGCTCTACCCCCTGGTCAGCCCCAAGAAGAGTATCGAGGGTTCGCTGGGCGGGCTGGCCGGCAGCATCGGCGGCACGCTGATCGCCAAGTTCAGCTTTTTTCCTCAACTGGGCTTCCGGGATGCCGTGCTGACGGCCGTATTCATCGGCATCCTCGGCCAGGCCGGCGATCTGTTCGAATCGTTGCTCAAGCGCAGTTTCGGGGTCAAGGATTCCGGGACCGTCATCCCCGGCCACGGGGGAGTGCTGGACCGCCTGGACAGCATCATCTTCGCCGCGCCGGCCCTGTATTACTACGTCATCTATTTTTTCAAGGGATAGCTCTATGAAACATCTTACCATTCTCGGTTCAACCGGTTCCATTGGCGTCAGCACCCTGGAGATCGTTGCCGCCTACCCCGACCGTTTCCGGGTGGTCGCCATGACCGCCGGCCGCAATCTGGAACTGTTCGCCCGCCAGATCAGGGAGTTCTCGCCGCGCATCGCCGTGGTCGCCGCCCAGGAGGATGTCCCCCGTCTCAGGGACATGTGCTCCGGCCTGACCGTGGAGATCCTGGGGGGTGTCGAAGGCCTGATCGCCGCAGCCACCGCCGAAGGGACGGAGATGGTGGTGGCCGCCATCGTCGGGGCCGCCGGCCTGATCCCCACCGCAGCCGCCATCCGGGCCGGCAAGGATATAGCCCTGGCCAACAAGGAAACCCTCGTCACCGCCGGGCATCTCTTCATGGAGATGATCGCCGAGTACGGCGTCAAGCTCTACCCAGTGGACAGCGAGCACAGCGCCGTGTTCCAGTCCATGGAAGGACATCGCAGCGAGGATATCACCCGGATCATTCTGACCGCTTCGGGCGGTCCGTTCCTGAACACGCCCACCGAGCGCCTGGCCGGCGTCACCGTGCGGGACGCTCTCAACCATCCCAACTGGAGCATGGGACGCAAGATCACCATCGATTCGGCCACCATGATGAACAAAGGGCTGGAGGTGCTGGAGGCGCGCTGGCTGTTCGACGCGCCGGTGGAGAAGATCGACGTCAACATCCACCCCCAGAGCATCATCCACTCCATGGTCGAATACGTGGACGGCTGCGTCATCGCCCAACTGGGCACGCCCGACATGAAAGCCCCCATTGCCTATGCCCTGTCCTACCCGGAACGTGTGGCAACCGGCGTCAAGCCGCTCGACCTGACCGCCTTGTCCGGGTTGACCTTCTTCAGGCCGGATCAGGAGAAGTTCCGCTGCCTCGGCCTGGCCTATCGCGCCATCAAGGACGGTGAGAGCATGCCGGCCGTGATGAATGCTGCCAATGAGATCGCCGTGGAGGCATTTCTGGAGGGGCGGATCGGTTTCATGCAGATCGCCGAGGTCATCGAGCGAACCATGGACACCCATGAGGCCCATAACCTGAAATCCATCGAAGAGGTGCTGCTGGCTGACCGCTGGGGGCGTGACCGGGCGCGTGAGATCTGCCGGGGAATGGTGAACTGACATGATGATCGTCTATGCCGTAATCGTCTTGGGGGTCCTGATCTTTGTCCACGAGTTCGGACATTTTCTGGTAGCCAAGCTGTTCAACGTCAGGGTGGAGAAATTCTCCCTCGGCTTTGGGCCGAAGCTGGTGGGCAAGAAGATCGGCGAGACGGAATACCTGGTTTCGGCCTTTCCGCTGGGCGGTTACGTGAAGATGTTCGGCGAGGGGGGCTTCATCGAGGGGGGCGAGTCGCACCATCCCGTTTCGGGAGAAGGGGAGGAAGACAGCGCCGAAGATACCGGCACGGCCGTTGCTGCTCCGCGGGAACTGACGGAAGAGGAAAAGACCCGCTCTTTCGCCCATAAACCGCCCCTGGCGCGGATCGCCATCGTTATGGCCGGTCCGGTCTTCAATCTGATCTTTGCCTGGCTGGCCTTTATCGTGCTCTGCATGCTGGGGGTTCCCTCCATCACCGCCAAGGTCGGCGAGGTGCTGAAGGACAAACCGGCGGCACGGGCCGGGGTTCAGAAGAACGACGTCATCACCGCCATCGACGGCAGGGCAATCGCGCATTGGGAAGAGGTGGCCGAAGCGATTGCCGCGGCCAAGGGCAAGCCGGTGGTTCTGACGGTAAAACGCAACACGGCCGACATGCAGTTCACCATCACGCCCGAACCGCGCGTGACCAAGAACCTGTTTGGCGAGAAGGTCAACGGTTTCGCCATTGGCGTGGCCTCGGCCGGTGAGATCGTCACCGAGCATTTCGGCCCCATCCAGGCGGTCGTCAAGGGGACGGTGCAGACCGGCAAGGTGATCGAGATCACGGTCATGTCGCTGGTAAAGCTGGCGCAGCGCGTAGTGCCCCTGGACACGCTCGGTGGACCGATCATGATCGCCAAGATGGCCGGTGAGACGGCCCAGGCCGGTGGCTCCAGCTTTCTGGCCTTCATGGCGCTCCTCAGCGTCAACCTGGGGGTACTCAACCTCCTGCCGGTGCCGGTCCTTGACGGCGGACATCTCTTCTTCTTTTTCTGGGAACTGGTCTTTCGCCGGCCGGTCAGCCAGAAGGCTCGCGAGTATGCCCAGCAGGTCGGCCTGATGCTGCTTTTGGGGCTGATGCTGCTGGCGTTCTATAACGACATCATCAGGTATTTCGTCGGCCAGGGGTAATGCAGGCGACCCGCTAGCCCTGTTCCAGGGCCACGGCAACCACGAACCACCCCTCACCCGAGGCAAAGCGAAGCGCCATTGCCTCCGGCTTGTTGGTGAGGGCGATGACGTATCGCCTGCCGGTGACCACCGATGGCGTCGAGAGGCGGATATCCAACCCGCTGTTCGTCAGATGCTGTTTGAAGGAGCCGGCAATCATGTTGGCCACCTCTCCCAGGGCATCCTGGACATCGCCACTGGATGGTGCCACGTCCTGCCCCAGCATGTTCGTCGCGATATGTTCTGCCAACTCACTGGGAGCGTGCAGGCTGATGAGGCCGTTGTAGGTGCCGGCCAAGCCGACCAGGGCGCTGATGAAGCCGGAAAAGTGGTTTACCGGGTCGATCTCCAGGGGAAGATGCAGCAGGTCATCCATACCGATCATGGTGCTGAAGACGCCCTTTACATCCCGAATGAGCTGCCCTGTCAACACATCCTCAGTTGTATGAAGTCTCTCCAACAAGTCAGATGAAAATCCCATGTTTCCCCTCATAACGAACTGAATCATTTAATGACAATACCTGCCATCCGTCCTCTGTCTGTGCCGGATGGAAACAGGCGCGTGCATCACCATGTATATCAAGCAGCTTGGATGCCAATTTGTTTGGTGTAATGATTACGGTATGTTATGGGCAGGTTGACCGGGGTGATGTCCCCGTGGGATACAGGCTGTGTCTCCGGGGAACAGTTCTGGAGGATTTGCGCCGGGAATGGCGCCCACGGCTGATCGGGAACAAGGGACCCCGGGGCTGTTTGATGGGCGACCTCGGTTACGGGTGGGGTTGAATATAGAAACAGGTACACCCTGGGGGGTACAGGGCGGGGCAAGCAGGTGTTGGTTTGCGGGAGAAGGGGATCAGGTGCGGTAGAAGGCCTTGCGGCCGATCTTGAGCAGCTGGGATGCCTTTGATTTGTTGCCGTTGCACCGCTCCAGGGTGATGGCCAGGATGCGGTTCGTCAGGGTATCGAGGGAAAGCAGGTCGTTCGGGACCGTCAGAGTGTAGGTGACGCTATCGCCAATGGTGCCATTGGTGGTGTCGGCGTCGTGGAGAGCCGCCGAGCCGATCCCCAGGTGAGAGGGGCGGATCAACTCCCCTTCCGTGAGGATGGCCGCTCGTTCCAGGCAATTGCGCAGTTCACGGACATTACCCGGCCAATGGTAGTTGAGCATGACTTCCATGGCCTTTTGGGAGATGCCGGGCAGCGACTTGCCCAGATGTTGGCGCAGTTGGTCGAGCACGTGCTCGCAGAGCAGGGGGATATCATCCTTGCGGTCCCGCAGGGGAGGGATGGTGAGGGGAAACACGTTGATCCGGTGGTAGAGGTCCTCCCGAAATCGTCCGGCGGAAACCTGCTCGGCCAGGTTGCGGTTGGTAGCCACGATGACCCGGCAGTCGGCGGCAAGCGGGGTATTGCTCCCGATCTTCTCAAAAACCCGCTCCTGCAGCACCCGCAGCAACTTGGCCTGGAGCGGCAGGGGCATATCGCCGATCTCGTCGAGCAGGATGGTGCCCCCGCGGGCCAGGCTGAATTTCCCCTCCCGGTCGCGCTCGGCTCCGGTAAAGGCGCCCCGCACGTGGCCGAAAAGCTCGCTCTCCAGGAGGTGCTCGGGAATGGCGGCGCAGTTCACCGCAACAAAGCCGGCCGGAAGGCCGTTGCCGGCAAAATGGATGGCCCGCGCCAACACCTCCTTGCCGGAACCGCTTTCGCCGTAGATGGCTATGGTCGTCTGGCGTGCCGAAGCGACCTTGGCGGCCAGCCGCAGCATCTCCTTCATCGCCGGATTCACGGTCACAATGCTTTGGAAGGTAAATCGCTCTCCCAACAGCCCTTTGATCTGCTCGTTCTCGCGGATGACATGGTGGTAGTTGAGGGCATGCTGGATGGTGATCCGCAAGATGACGGGATTAATGGGTTTTTCCAGGTAGTCGTAGGCGCCGCGCCGCATGGCGTCAACCGCGCTCTCCACGCTGCCGTTTGCCGTCACCACAACAACCGGTATCCCTTCGTGCCGCTTCCGTACCTGCTCGATGAGTTCCAGACCATCCATTTCATTCATGACCAGATCGGAGATGACCAGGTCGATGGGGCGCTTTTCCATGACCTCCAACGCTTCGGCACCGCTGAATGCGGCCACGGGGACGAAACCGGCCTCGCCAAGCTGGGCTTCCAGCATGCGTACGCTCAGTTCGTCGTCGTCAACAATAAGAATGGTCGGAACAGTCATGGGAACCACGCCTGAAGCGGAAGAGAGATCGTATTACATTCGTTTAATTTCATACCATACAACAGCTATAATACAAAACAAACTTTTGCCGGTAATGCCCTGTTCATTATCCTTTATCCCGCCACGGCCTCAAGCCGGAATCCTGAGTCCCAATTGGCTGATGGTTTTACGGACCTTCTCCGGCTCCACCGGCTTGACCAGGTAGGCTGACGATTGAACCGACAACATGGACTGCATGACGTCCTGGGGCGTGTTGAGAGCGGTCAACATAACGATCTTGACCTGCTTGTCCGCCGGGAGGGTCAACTCTTTCTCCAGTTTCCTGATCTCCTTGCCGGCAGCGATCCCATCCATATCCGGCATGACGATGTCCAGCAGGATAAGTTCGTAGGGATCGCCCGCCGTCAGGGCTGCCTGGAATTTTCCGACCGCATCCTGGCCGTCGGTGGCGGTGTCAACGAAGGGGACACTCTGCAGATACTGGGCAATGATTTCACGTCCTAATTCGTCGTCATCCACGACAAGGCATTTCCTGAGTTCCATAGCTGTTCCTCCTTTGGGAAATCCGGCTTACATGAATCGAGCCGGTACGATTATGGCTCTTCCTCGATCAGGCGAACAAACGCATCGTATTCGCCGTTCAGGCGGGGAAGCAGGTCCACTGCTTCCGCCAGACTCTCTGCCCGGGCGGCCTCCTCGATACGCCGGGCGATATCCTGGAGCCGCGGCGCTCCGATGTTGCCGGCAGCCCCCTTGATGGTGTGGGCGCCCACCCGTATTCCCTCGCGATCGCGATTTTCCGTGGCGGCGAGCAGTTTGGTCAGGTTGCCGTCCATCCCCTTTCTGAACAACGCAACGAACTTGCCGATCAACTCGGTCTTTCCCCCCAGGCGGGAAAGCAGCCCGCTACGGTCGAATACCGGCATGTCCGCTTCTGTGACGTCGTGCGGGGCCGGTGCCTCCGAAGCCGGTCCCTTGCCGCCCGTCAGGCCGCACTGCTGGTGCAGGGCAAATTCAAGCTCGGCAGCTTTGAACGGTTTGGAAAGATACCCATCCATACCCGCGGCCAGGCATTTATCCCGGTCTTCCTGGCCGGCATACGCCGTCAGGGCAAGGATGGCGCATTTCCGGCCGGTGCCTTTTTCCATCTCCCGAATGCGCCGTGTCGCCTGGAGCCCATCCATGACCGGCATCTGAACATCCATGAGGATGACATCGAAATGGCCGGCGCTATAGGCCTGGACAGCCTCCTGGCCGTTGGTCGCCAGGGTGGCCCGGTGTCCCTGCTTCTCAAGGATGGTCACCGCCAGCATTCGGTTCACTTCCACGTCATCGGCCACCAGGACGTCGAGTCGGGCCTGCTCCTCCAACAGGGTATGGCGGGTCACCGGTGCCTGCTGCCCTTCGCCACCGCCGGTCAGGACCGCCAGGATGACGCCTTTGAGTTCGTCATGAACCCACGGCTTGGTGAGATACCCGGCAATCCCCATTTGGCGGCATTGTTCGGCATCACCGCGGATCCCGGCGCTGGTCATGACGATCATCTCCATGGGGGCGCGGCCGGCTTCCCGAAGCCGCCCGATCTGGTCCCAGCAGTCCGTGCCCAAGGCCTGCAAATCCACCAGCGCCAGCAGCGGGCGTTTTTCATCGTCACCCAGGCGGTGGATGAGTCCCACCGCCTCTTCCGCGTCTGCCGCCAGAAAGGGGCGCATCCCCCATGCGGCCAGGTATCCGGCCAAGGTGCGGCGGTTCAGCTCGATCTGCTCCACGACCACGATGGGTTGCCCCAGCAGTTCGGCAGGTTCGGGGCGCGGCGATACGTGGTGCTGGACCTGGAGGCGGGCGGTGAAGTGAAACGTACTCCCCTGGCCCGGCGTACTGTCAACCCAGATCCTGCCCCCCATGAGTTCCACGATCCGCCGGGAGATGGTCAGGCCGAGGCCGGTGCCGCCGAAACGTTTGGTCGTGGAGGAGTCGGCCTGCTCGAACATGTTGAAGATCCGACCGCAGGCTTCCGGGGAGATCCCGATTCCCCGGTCGCTGACCGAGAACTGGAACAGCACTTGATCGCCGTCGTCAGCCAGGGCGTTGGCGTGCACGGCGATCTCGCCCCGCTCGGAGAATTTTATGGCATTGCCCACGAGGTTGACCAGTATCTGCCGGAGTTTCCCGGCGTCGCCGAGCAACGCGTCGGGCACGTCCAATTCCGGGGCGCAGAGCAGCTCCAGTTTCTTTTCGGCCGCTTTGGGGGCCAGCGAGCGCAGCACCTGCCCCATGACCGTACGCAGCAGAAAGGGAGAATGGTCGAGATCGATCCTGCCCGCCTCGATCTTGGAAAAGTCGAGGATGTCATTGATGATGACCATCAGGCTGTCGGCCGAGTCCATGATGGCGCGGTGGAACTGCCGCTCCTGGGTGGTGGTGAGCCCGCCGGCGAGGAGGAGGTCGGTCATCCCCATGATCCCGTTCATGGGGGTCCTGATCTCGTGGCTCATGTTGGCAAGAAAGGCGCTTTTGGCGCGGCTGGCCTCTTCGGCCAGTTCCCGGGCGACGGCCAGGTCGTGGGTCCGCTTCTGGACCTTTTCTTCGAGGGTCGCCATGTTTTCCAGCAGTTTGGCGTTGAGCGTCGTACTCTCCAGGGCATGGGCGCAGGTATACAGGACAATTGAGATGGCGTTGAGGGCAGCGGCATCCACCGCAGTCGAGTCGCCGGGCAGGATGGCTGCAAACATCCCCAGGATGCGGGAACGGGTGGCGATGCTGTGCAGGAGCAGGGTGCGGTTGCCGGTAAGGGCCACCAGGATGGCCTGGTTGCGGTTCAAGGCCCAGGCGAAGGTCCCGTCCATGATCTTCGCGTCGATCTCGGACTGGATCTCTTTCCGGGCATCCCTCGGTTCCCAGGACGTCAGCTCGAAGCTGCCGTCCTCCATTGCCTCGAGGCAGCCCATTTTACGGCACGCCAGTATCCTGCAGACCTGGACCTGGGTGGCGCGGAAAATGGCTGCAAAGTCCTTGGCGCGGTTCAAATCCCCGTGGAAATCCAGACTCGACGCAAGCATGTCCAGGATTGACATGTAACGCCGGTTAGCCTCTTCCAGGTACTGGACGCGCTCCTGGAGAAATTCCTTGGAAAGAGGGGTTTTCCTCGTTTTCATTGCCCCTCCATCAGGATGTCGAAGGTCTCCCCGATCTGGGGCTCCGACTGTTTCAGGATCGTTGCCAGGATGTTCACCGGCATGCCGAGGCGTTCCCAGGCCGCCGGCTCGAGGGGCGAGACGCACCACTCGCCGCTGGCGCCGAATTCAAAAGCCTGACAGATGATCTCAGCCAGGTGGACGATGGCGGCTTCCAGCGGGAACTGGGCTGCAGCCCGGGGCGCATGGTGGCAGGCCACCGGCTCGAAGATGTTGGCCGGAAGCTTCCAGGCCTGCAAAAGCGCCCCACCCAGGTCGGCATGGTCAAACCCCAGCAGGTCCCGTTCGGTATGGTGATACTGCTCCTGACGCGACCGGCTGAGCGCCAGCAATTCTCCCACCGTGTCAGGAATGGCGGCGCACATGATCAATTGCCCCACGTCGTGGAGGATTCCGGCCACGAAGAATCGTTCCACATTGCTTTCGCGCAGGGAGGTCGCCAGGTTGCGGGCGATGATGCCGCAGGCGATGCTGTGCCGCCAGAAAAAGGCCATATTCATCAGCTCTTCGGGGATCCCCTTGAAGACCCCCATGGCGGAAGCGGCAAAAGCCAAGTCGCGCAGCTGTTGCGTACCGATGATGGTCACCGCCTTGGTGATGGAGTCAACCTTGGTATGATAACCGAACATCGGACTGTTGGCGAGCTTGAGGATGCGTGCGGTCAGGCCCTGGTCCTCGATGATGATCTTGGCGATATCGGCGATGGAGCTGCGCGGGTGATTGATGGCCTCGTTGAAGCGTTCGTAGAAATAGGGGAGGGAGTAGATCGTTCGCGTCTGTTCGACGAGCCGCTCCAAGGTGATGGGGGCGTGTTCAGGGGAGGCCATGGGTGGCCTTTCTCAGCGCAGCGAGGCGGAGCAGTTCCCGCATGACCGGGTGTTGCGTGTCGCTATTACGAAAAAGCGGCGCAAGTGTCGCCATGGCGGCGTCCAACTGTTCGTGCATGATCTCCGCGGGAAGGTGGCTGCCCTGGTCGTCATCCTCCACGCCGACGATGTCCACCTCCATGATGCCCCAGGTACGCAAGACGATGAGATGCTTCTGGCTCAATTCCACCCCTGCGCCCAAAAGCAGCCTGCCGGTGCGGTCGAGAACATCGTTTGCCAGGGTCATGCCCGCTGAAAGGTTGTCGATTTGGGTCAATCCCACAAGCCTGTATCCCCTGGGAAGACCGACGAGGGTGCCGGTCGCGGAGTTGTTTCGCCAGCTGTGCACTTTGGGGACTGAACAAGGAGTTTACAGTCGGCCCTTTTTTATAACACTCCGCCCCCCTGAACTCAAGCTATTGACGAGGTTTCGCCCAGGAATTTTCAGGTTGAGGCAAAGGGGGCGAATGATGTGCCGGTGCCATGTCGTGCCGGGCACGACATTTCCCCTGTGATCCTGCCCAGCTTGCGCGCCGGAGAACAGCGGCAGATGATCAGGGGCCCTTGTTCGACAGGCTGTCACACGATCTTGCAGGGGATACTCTCATCCTCGGCAAACGAGTAGACGGCGCACAGCCGGTGGTAACCGTCTGCAATGATTACCTTGCCGTGGCGTTCATCCCTTGCCAGCAGGATCGGCGACAACGGTTTTCCGTCCGCGATTTTTCTGCGATCCTTCTCCACATGGGAATTGCTGACCCCCAACAAGGATAATCCCGAGGCCCTGAATATGTCCTTGGCCTTGAACCGGGTTACCGGGGCGTCTTTCAGCTTGCCGGTGATCCCCTTGACGGTCGCCGTGTCATAGAGCAGGCTGAGGTACGACTCTGCCGCGGGGTAATCCTTCTCCTCCGGCTCCTGCAGCCATTTGATCTCGGTCTGTTTTTCCATAATGTGGCCCCCTTTGCGCCCTCCCTGAAGTCGGTCATTTTCCGTTACATTAAGGTTACGCAAAGGTTGTTTTATTGTAAAGAATGAAACGCGGCCGCTCCCCGGACGTCGGGGCGCTTGATGGAAATTTTGGCTTTTGGTACGCTGGATGCCAGTTCTGTTACGGACGAGTTCTTAATCGGTGAGGGAGTACCAGACTTGAAAACCATCATGAAAGGATGCCGGCATCTGCTGACCACGTTGCTCTTTCTGTGTCTGATGCCGTTTGCCCCTTCTTTTGCCGGCATTCCGGTCATGACGGTGACGAGATACAGGGTTTCCGCCAGGGGGTTTTCCATCGGGGATGTCGTCACAACCCAGCGTATGACGGATGAGGGGGGAGATTCCAGGGTTCAGTTCGAAACAAAAACCGCGGTCCGGGCATCCTTTCTCTGGATGGGGTACCACCTCTCTTCCACCGAGAAAGGGGAGCTGCTGAGAGGTGCCCTGGTCAGCTATTCCCACAAGGCGCAGGAAAACGGCACTGCGGTAGATATCCAAGGCCGGCTTGAGAATGGCGTTTTCCGGTTTGACGCCCGTGAACACGGTGTGACGCGCACGGTTGTCATTCCCCGGAGCAGCTACGACTACACCACCATGGAGTGCCCCGAGGCCCGGCTCGATTTTTCGGAAAGGCCGCAGATCACCCTCAGGGTTCTCGATGTGGAAAAGATGGCCGTGGTAAAGCGGGATTACCGGCTCGTGCGCACCGCCACCTACCAGGTTGCCGGGAAAGAACACCCCTGCCGGATCGTGGATTTTTCGGACCAGAACAAAAAAGCCCGGCGCTGGATCACCTGGGACGGAACGGCGGTCGTGATGTACCGCCAGGACGGCAAGGGGGAGAAAAACTCGTACTCCGTCCAGGCGACGTCGGTGACCAAGGAGATGTGATACCGGTTCCGAATCGAGGCGCTATCTGTTGTGGCTTGCCTTCAACTGCTCGACGCACGACCGATACATCGCGTCCCCGACCTCCGTCGCCCTGATCTGAAACTGGTATGGTCTCTTTTGGTGGATTGTCCGTCTGGTGAACATTCGTCTCCTCCCGAACCGGTAATTTTGTGTTGACAACAATACCGTCGGTCCCCTATATTGAATTTCAAGTTCAACAGGGGGCGGAATGATCCTCGAAAAGAAAAAGGCATTCAACGAGTTTGCAGCGGCCAAGGGACTCCGCTCCACCCGCCAACGGGACATCATTCTCGATTTCTTTCTTTCCACCCGCCAGCACGTCAGCGTCGAAGAACTGTACCTGAAGATCAAGGCCAGCCACCCCGGCATCGGCCACGCCACGGTCTACCGCACCCTCAAGCTATTTACCGAAGCGGGCCTGGCTCGCGAAATCCTGCTGCATGACGGCCAGACCCGCTATGAACACGCACTGGCCGGCGAGCACCACGACCATCTGGTCTGTACGGGGTGCAATGCGATCATCGAGTTCGAGGACGAGACCATCGAGAACCTGCAGAAGGAGATAGCGGCACGCCACGGTTTCACGATCAGGAGCCATAAGCTGGAAATCTACGGTCTGTGTGCGGCATGTAGAGCCAAACAGTAATTTTTTTTGGAATATAATTGAAATTGAAAATCAAAGGCATAAAAGGGTGGCGTAATGGCAACATGCTGCAACAACCAGACAAAAGCACCGGGGAAGGGCTCAAGCGCCGGGCGGGTGGCCCTGGTGGGCAATCCCAATGTGGGGAAGAGCGTACTGTTCAACGCCCTGACCGGGTCGTACGTGACGGTTTCCAACTACCCGGGCACCTCGGTGGAGGTATCCCGCGGCCATGCCGTAATCGATGAGCAGTCATGGGAGGTGATCGACACCCCGGGCATGTATTCGATCCACACCATCACCGAGGAGGAGCGGGTCGCCCGGGAGATTCTGCTGCACGAGACGCCGGACGTGGTGCTGCACGTGCTCGACGCCCGCAACCTGGAGCGCATGCTGGCCATGACGCTCCAGTTGATCGAAGCCGGCCTGCCGGTGATCCTGGTGGTCAATATCATGGACGAGGCCGAGCGCATGGGGCTCACGATCGACCTGGAACTGTTGCGGCAGCGGCTCGGCATCCCGGTGATCGGCGCGGCCACGGCCAGAAAAAGGGGGCTCGGCGAGATCCGCTCCGCCATCGCCGCCTACCGCCCCGATGCGGGAGCGCCACCCCACTTCGCCTACAGCCGCCTTCTGGAGCACGACATCAACGAGGTGGCCGGGCTCATGGCGGGGGAGTACATCCTGTCCCGCCGCGCCCTGGCCCTGCTGCTGCTCCAGCAGGACGAGGAGATCACCGCCCTGGTGCGCCGCCGGGAAGGGGAAGGATACGGAGTGATTGCCGAGAAGGTCCGGGAGATCGCCTTCAACCGCCGCGGGTCGTTTCACCTGGACCTCTCCCTGGAGCGCAAGGATATTGTCAGGAAACTGGTTCTGGGGGTGTTCACCAGCCCGGAGAAACGGGTCGTCACCTGGGCAGAACGTCTGTCGCGCATCTCGGTGCAGCCGCTGACCGGCATCCCCCTGCTGCTGATCGTGCTCTATTTCGGCCTGTACAAGTTCGTCGGCGACTTCGGCGCCGGCACACTGGTCGATGTGCTGGAAAAAAAGCTCTTCGTGGAGATGTTCAATCCCTGGATCACCGGTATGGTCAAAATGCTCATCCCCTGGGAGATCATCCAGGAGCTGTTCGTGGGAGAGTACGGCATCATCACCCTGGGGATCCGCTACGCGGTGGGGATCATCCTGCCGATCGTGGCGACCTTCTTCATCTTCTTCTCCTTCCTGGAGGATACCGGCTACTTTCCGCGCCTGGCCCTGTTGGTTGACCGCATCTTCAAGAGGTTCGGCCTTACCGGCCGGGCGGTGATCCCCATGGTCCTGGGGTTTGGTTGCGACACCATGGCGACCATGGTGACCCGCACCCTGGAAACGACCCGCGAGCGGATCATCGCCACCGTGCTGCTGGCCCTGACCATACCCTGCTCGGCCCAGTTGGGGGTGATCCTGGCGCTCTTGTCCAAGTTCCCCGGCGCCCTGGCGGTGTGGGGCGCCTGCCTGCTGCTGTTGTTCGTGGTGGTGGGACTCTTGGCGGCGCGGGTCTTGCCGGGGGAGTCCCCCATGTTCTACATGGAGTTGCCCCCCATGCGGCTGCCGCAATTTTCCAACGTGCTGACCAAGACCTATACCCGTATGCAGTGGTATTTCATGGAAATTCTCCCCCTGTTCGTGCTGGCCTCGGTACTGCTCTGGCTCGGCAAGATCACCGGGTTCTTCGAAAAGCTGATTAGCGCCATGACGCCGGTGATGGCATCCATCGGCCTGCCCAGGGAGACGGCCGTGGCGTTCATCTTCGGTTTCTTTCGTCGGGATTACGGGGCTGCCGGCCTGTACGAACTCCAGACGAAAGGGCTCATGGATGCCCGCCAGCTGACGGTGGCAGCGGTGACCCTGACCCTGTTCATCCCCTGCGTGGCCCAGTTCCTGATCATGAAGAAGGAGCGGGGGTGGAGGGTGGCAGGCTCTATCGGCCTGTTCGTCAGCCTGCTGGCCTTTGGCAGCGGCTACGTGCTCAACCGGTTCCTGCTGGCGACGGGGATACTTTCCTAGCGCATGGATAACATGAAAAGTCTGGAAAGGCGTTCGGAACAGGATGAATTGGATAAACGCCGATAGATTCCAACCCGATTACATTTTGGTTTCGACGTTATCTGCGTTTATCCCATGTATCGGCGGTTACCTAAAGATCTTTCAGACTTTTTCGTGAGTTGGGTGGTGGGTCGAGTTACCTGGAGATATGAAGATGATATGCGGATTTTGCGGGTACGAATTTGATGAGAGTGAAGGCAAGCGTGGCTGTGGCGGATGCCCCGGCGGGTGCCGCAATGTGCACTGCCCCCGCTGCAACTACAAGAACCCCCTGGAACCGGCCTTTATCGGCAAGCTGAAAACCATGTTGAAACGAAAAACAACGTCCGGCACCGGGGATACGGAAAATTCAGAGGACAAAAAAGCAAAGGCATCCTAAAATGGTTTCTTCCGAAGGAAGAGCTTTGGCGAGACGCCCTGTCCTCTGCGTGGCCGTAACCGTGGCGGCAAAGAAGGAGTTGGTATGAAACTGTCGGAAAAGGCGGAAGAGGTCCTGGAGGCCCTGTGGATCGCGGTGGAAGAGGAAGGAGCCCGGTACCTGGACCCGGAGAAGATGGGGTTTCCGGTCGATGACCCGGCCTATAAGGAGTTGACCGACCGCGCGCTGGTGGAACTCCGCCAGGGGATGGTCTATTTCCGGCCCGAGGGGCGTGAAGAGGGGAAGATGACCATCCGACGCCACCGCCTGGCAGAGCGGCTGATGATGGACGTGCTCAACATGCGCGGCGATGTGGGGGACGACAAGGCGTGCCAGTTCGAGCACCTGCTCAACGAGGGGGTGGACGTCAAGATCTGCACCATGCTCAACCATCCCACCACCTGCCCCCACGGCAAGCCGATACCGCCGGGCGAGTGCTGCACAGACGCCCGCGCCCAAGGCGATCTCGGCGTGGTGGCGCTGACCGAATTCAAGTCGGGACAGGAGGGGGAGATCGCCTACATACAGACCGAGGACAGCAAGAAGATGCAGAAGCTGATGGCCATGGGGGTGCTGCCGGGCAATCGTATCGTGCTGGTCCAGTCCTTTCCCTCCTATATCTTCCGGGTCGGATTTTCCGAATTTGCCATCGACACCAACCTGGCAAAAGAGATTTTTGTGCGGAAATAGCGGCCGGGAAGGTTGACAAGGGGCAGATAGGGAAACTAATATAACCGGAATATCCCAGCATTCTTCTGCTATCCCATTTTCATCCTGAAAGGCGCATATGAAGGTCATCATCCTCCTTGGCGACGGCATGTCGGACGTGGCCTACAGCGAACTCGGCAACAAATCGCCGCTCCAGGCGGCCAAGACCCCGAACATGGATTTCATGGCCCGGCACGGCCAGGTCGGCCTGGCCAGTACCGTACCGGAGGGGCTGCCGCCGGGCAGCGACGTGGCCAACCTGTCGATCTTCGGCTACGACCCGCGCACTTGCTACACCGGCCGCTCCCCCCTGGAGGCGGTCAGCATGGGGGTGAGCCTCGGCCCGGACGACGTGGCTTTCCGCATGAACCTGGTGACCCTGAAGCCGCACGGCAGCTCGCTGTACATGGAGGACTTCTCGGCCGGTCATATCTCCACCGAGGAGGGGCGGGAACTGGTGACGACGCTCCAGAAGGAGATCGGCAGCGCGGAGTTTGAATTCCATCCCGGCGTCGGCTACCGCCACCTGATGGTCTGGCGCGGCGGCAAGGACGGCATGACGGCCACCCCGCCCCACGACATCAGCGGCAAGGCGGTCCTGCAGTACCTCCCTAGCGGCGACGGCGCAGCCACCCTGAACAACATCATGAACCACGCCCAGATGGTGCTGCACGACCATCCCCTCAACAGGAAGCGCACGGAAGAGGGGAAGCGGCCCGCCAACTCCATCTGGCTCTGGGGCCACGGCAAGACGCCCCGGGTCGCCCCTTACCGCGAAAAATTCGGCCTCTCGGGGGCGGTGATTTCGGCCGTTGACCTGATCAAGGGGATCGGCGTGTGCGCCGGCCTGGACGTGGTCAACGTTGAGGGCGCCACCGGCTACATCGACACCAACTACCTGGGCAAGGCTCGGGCCGCCCTTGCGGCGTTGGAGACCCACGATTTCGTCTACGTCCACGTGGAGGCGCCCGACGAGGCGTCCCATTCCGGCAGGATGGACCACAAGATCCAGGCCATCGAGGACTTTGATCGCCAGGTGGTGGGCACGGTGCTGGAGGGGATCGGGAAATTCGGCGACTATGCCATCCTGTGCACCCCTGACCATCCCACGCCGGTGCGCCTGATGACCCACACGGCAGACCCGGTCCCGTTCATCATCTACCGCGGCGGGGAAGGGGAGGGCAACGGCGCGTCGTCCTACGACGAGGAACAGGCCAAGGCGACCGGGCTGGCGGTGGAGGGGCACAAGTTGATGGAGATGCTGGTGAAGTAGCCTTTAGTTCTACGGCATCTTTCCTGTCCGGCTTCAAATGTTTTTTACAAACACGAATGGCTCTCCATGAGGAGAGCCATTCGTGTTTCTGACAGGGTGAAGGGGTGAAAAGCCCGCATCCATCCCTTTGTGATTCATGCTACTTTTTGGGCTCCTCCCGATGTTCTTCCGGACGCCCTTTTGCGGGCGGCGCTGCCTTCTCCGCGCTACGGCGTTCAGGGCCGGTGACGTTCCAGACCTTTCTCGGCTGGGCCTGCGGCGTCGTCGCTCTCCGGTTCTGCCCGGCATTCGGGGCCGGGCTGTTCTGGGGCGGCGTTTGTGCTGCCGGGGCTGGCCTCACGGCAGGGGCT
>Ga0207857_1000073_pt1 | contig 31429 bp, 29 predicted proteins | sample LuqExpMetageno22_FD_187780 | JGI IMG/M metagenome (GOLD analysis project Ga0207857, IMG submission 187780) | Tropical forest soil microbial communities from Luquillo Experimental Forest, Puerto Rico - Sample 22 (SPAdes) | ecosystem: Environmental > Terrestrial > Soil > Tropical forest ... | reverse complement strand
ACTGCCACGTCGAACCTGCCGGCATCAGCTTCAGGGCCTCTCTCCAGCCGGGGATGACTCCTTCGGACACCTTGAACGTTGCCGGTTTTCCCGTTTCGTACGAACTGTCGAATTCCGTCCCATCGATGAGCGTCCCCCGGTAGTTGCACTCGACCGTGTCCGTATCGGTCGGTTTCCTGCCGTTCGTTGTCTTGAGAATCCGATACTGCAAGCCGCTTGGCAGGGTGACGACACCTTCACGACTCTTGTTTGCGGCCAGGAATGCCTCTCCTTTTTTTCTGTTGTCCAGCGCCGCAAATTTTTTGAGTGCCGACTGTTTCTGGCGCAACTCATTCTGAAACGCGAGCATGACCCTGTGGAGTTCCTTCTCGGAGAGTTGGACATGTCCCGAGAGCCCGTCTTTCATGCCTTTTATCACCTGGTCCAGATCAACCTCGATCCCCTGGTTCCTGAAGTTTCTGACGACCTCAACCCCGATCCCGTAATTGACCTTGTCCATCGGGGATCTGAAAACCTGATTCTCTCCGGCATTCGCCTGTGCGGCAAGAAACACGGCACCCATGGTCCCCAGTAATCTCAACTTCATCGGGCCTCCCGTTGGCCGGCGGTTATTTTTTCACTTCCAGCAGTTCCACTTCAAATACCAGGGTGGCGCCCGGCAGGACGGTGTCCCCAGCGCCTGTTTCTCCATACGCAAGGGTTGACGGGCAGACCAGTCTGGCCTTGCCGCCTGTCTTCATCTTCTGCAGGCCCTCGGTCCAGCACGCTATGACGCTGTTGAGCCTGAACTCCAGTGGCATGCCGCGCTTGTACGAACTGTCGAATTCCTTGCCATCGGGCAGGGTGCCACGATAGTTGACCTTGACCGTGTCGGCAGGGCCCGGAGTTGCGCCCGTCCCCTCTTTAAGGGGAAAATATACCAAGCCTGAATCGCTTTTGACGGCACCTGGCTCCTTGGCCACCTTGTCGATGAAGTCCTTGTTGGCGGCTGCCAGCTTTTCGCCCTGAAGCTTGCGCCGTGCCCGTGCCAACTCCTGGACCTTGCCGTTGTAGGCGCCGAGATCCACTTCCGGGGTCTTGCCGCGCACGGCGTCGGTAAGTCCCTGCTTGACAAACTCCAGTTCCGCGGGAGTGAGGTTAAAGATGGAAAGTGAACGGGACACCATCAGGCCAAGGGCATAGAGCGTCTTTTGCTCCTCGGTTTTTGGGGCTTCACCGGCAAGTGCCGGGCAGGCAAAAAGGAGAATCAGGGCAGTAGCTATAAGCTTTCTCATGTTCTTTCATTTCCTTTTTCGTGTGTATGTTTTTTGGGGGGAATGTGGCGTATCGCCTGCGGATGCCAGGCAATCCACGCTGCTTCTCATAACAAACGACGCCGTCGTGTCTTTATCGCATTTCCAACTGTTTTTCTAAGGGTACCTGTCGGTAAACTTATATTAATAGTATAGTATACACGTTGTTGCAGGGTATTTATCTTTACTTTGCAAGTCAATAATAATTTATTAATTACAATTATATTGGTTGGTTACAGGTATAAGGGCGCACGGTTCACCTGGTTGTACCGCCAGCCTGATGTGATATGTATGCGTATCCATCTGATATATCACGGTTATGTATATGCACTATGCGTACCTAATCACGGGATCGGTTGATCTATGCTAATTAACAGGTGTTTTTCTGCGGGGATCATGGGGTGATAAACGGTTGTGGTGCAATAATAGTTGCAGGGTAATCAAGGAAACTCAACAAAGAAAACCGCGGTATGATGAAATGTTTTGGTATGAAAGCAACGTTGCAGGTGCAATGAATGTTGCTGTTTGTGTAAACAGTGGTAAACCGTGTTGATTATCTTGGTTGACAATGCCCTTGCGTCGTGCTATGCAGGGCAGAGGAGGGAACAATGATAGATACGATTCAAAGATTGGCCGACTCCGTGATGGCCGGCCACATGATTGATCAAGACGATGCCCTGCGCTTTGGGGATGCTGAAGGACCGGCATTCTATCACCTGTTGGCAGAGGCGGGCCGGATTCGCGAGCATTTTGTCGGCAAGTCGGTGACGCTCTGCTCGATCATCAACGCCAAATCAGGCACCTGCCCCGAGGATTGCGCGTTTTGCGCCCAGTCCGCCCACCATGCGACCCAGGCGCCGGCTTACCCGCTCGTGGACGAGGAGCAAATGGTGAGTTGCGCAAAAAGCGCCGAGCAGCACGGCGCCTCCTGCTACGGCATCATCACCAGCGGGACCGGGATCGGCGGCAAGGATGAACTTGACCGCATATGCCACACTCTGAGGCGCATCCGCGAGGAGGCGGGCATTGCGCCGTCCTGCTCCCTGGGGATCATAGATTTTGAAACCGCCTGCCTTCTCCGGGATGCCGGCATGGTGACCTATCATCACAACCTGGAAACCGCGCGCAGTTTTTTCCCCAGCATTTGCAGCACCCATGATTACGAGCAGGATGTTGAAACGGTCCGGGCTGCCAAGCGCGCCGGCTTGCGGGTCTGCTGCGGCGGGATCTTCGGCCTGGGTGAGAGTTTTGCCCAACGGATCGAGATGGCTTTGACGCTGCGCGAACTGGGTGTGGATTCCATCCCGGTCAACTTTCTTGACCCGGTGGAGGGGACCCGTCTCGAGCACGCAGACTTTCTGACGCCGCTGGAATGCCTCAGAACCATTGCCGTGTACCGGTTCCTCCTGCCTGACCGCCAGATAACGGTGTGCGGCGGCCGCGAAAGGAATCTGCGCGAGTTGCAGTCCTGGATCTTCATGGCCGGCGCCAGCGGGATGATGACCGGCAATTATCTGACCAAGGCCGGGCGCAACCCCGACCTTGACCGTCAGATGGTGGCTGACCTAGGCCTGACCATCGCCCCCTGCGGCTGTTCCTGACCCGCATCCCGTCTTCACGGCATCTTCGCCCCGGCCTCAATCGCAAAATTCGTAGGCGATGCGCTGCTACGTCTGCGGTTCTGCTCAATCGACCCGGACAAATCCGCCGCAAATCCGGGCGCGGTTCCCGCGGCAGTTATTTACGAATAAACTCTTCATTCGAGGATTGTAATGGCTAAAGGCATATTTGTGACCGGCACCGACACGGGTGTGGGCAAGACTATTGTGACCGCTGTTCTGGCGAGGCTCTTGAGAATGAGGGGCGTCCGGGTCGGCGTGATGAAGCCGGTGACCAGCGGCTGCCGTGAGGTGGCCGGGGAACTGGTGTCCGACGACGCACTGCTCTGCTGTCAGGCGGCCGGTATCCCTTGCAGCAGCGATGTTGCGCCCTATCTGCTCAGGGAGCCGCTGGCGCCTGTCGAGGCGGCAAAGATCGATGGCGTCAGGATCGAATTTGCCCGGATCCGGGAATCGTTCGAGCAACTGGCCACAGCGTACGACTTCGTGCTCGTGGAAGGGGCCGGAGGGCTGATGGTGCCGCTGTCCGGCGGTTTTCTCATGGCCGACCTGGCCCGGGAGCTTGACCTGCCGCTTTTGGTGGTGGCGCGCCCCAACCTGGGGACCATCAACCATACCGTGCTGACCTGCTTTAGCGCCCAACAGATGGGCATCCCCGTATCCGGCGTCATCATCAATAATTTTCCTCACGAACCGGAACTGGCCGAACAGGGCGCGCCCCATTACATCGGCTCCCTGTGCGGGGCACCGGTGCTCGGTGTCTGGCCGCATCAGGACGCTCCCAATCAGATGGCAATGGTAGAACTGTTGGCCGGCTGGTTGGATCGTCAGCCGGAAACGACGGTTGTGCTGAGGGAGTTGGGGATATGAATACCTGTACGAGCGAACAGCTGAAGGCGTGGGACAAGCGCCATGTGTGGCATCCCTTTACCCAGATGCAGGACTGGGAGCGGGAGGAACCCATCGTCATCACCCGCGGCGAGGGGTGCTGGCTGATCGACAGCGACGGCAAGCGCTACCTGGACGGGGTGGCTGCCATGTGGACCAATGTGCACGGCCATTGCCGCAAAGAGCTGAACGAGGCGCTGAAGGCCCAGGTGGACCGCCTGGAACACTCGACGCTCCTGGGGCTGGCCAGCGAGCAGAGCGTCGTGCTGGCCCACCGGCTGGCGGAAATCGCGCCGCCGGGTCTGGACCGGGTATTCTACTCGGACAACGGCTCCACTGCCGTGGAGGTGGCGGTCAAGATGGCGTACCAGTTCCAGGTGCACCAGGGCCGGCCGGAGCGCAGCCGTTTCATCACCTTCAGGAACGCCTATCACGGCGACACTCTGGGGGCGGTCAGCGTGGGCGGCATCGACATCTATCACACCACCTTCCGGCCGCTCATGTTCGAGACGATACAGGCGCCTGCCCCGTACTGCTATCGTTGCGAGTTGGGCTGCAGCGACCCCGCTGCCTGCGGCATGAAATGCCTCGAAGCCCTGGAGGGTTTGATGGCACAGCATGCCGCCGGTTGTGCCGGCCTGGTCATCGAGCCGCTCATCCAGGGGGCGGGGGGTATGATCGTGCAGCCCCCCGGGTTCCTGGGACGGGTCAGGGAGCTGTGCGACCGCTACGACCTGCTGATGATCACCGACGAGGTGGCCACCGGCTTCGGCCGCACCGGCCGGATGTTCGCCTGTGAGCATGAAGGTGTGGTCCCGGACATCATGGCGGTGTCCAAGGGGATCGCCGCCGGATACCTGCCCATCGCCGCCACCCTGACCAATGAGCGAGTCTACGGGGCCTTTCTCGGGGAGTACGCGGAACTCAAAACCTTTTTCCACGGCCATACCTTTACCGGCAATCCCCTGGCATGTGCCGTTGCCCTGAGAAACCTGGAGCTGTTCGAGAGCGACTGCCTGCTGGAAAGCCTGCAACCGAAGATCGCCAGGCTCGGGTTGCACCTGGAGAGGCTGGCGGCGTTGCCTCATGTGGGCAACGTGCGCCAGTGCGGCATGGCGGCGGGGATCGAGTTGGTGGAGGACAAGGAGACCCGCCGGCCCTACCCGTGGGAGTTGAAGACCGGCGTCAGGGTCTGCCTGGATGCCCGCAGGCACGGCATCTTCTCCCGTCCCCTGGGGAACACGGTGGTCGTTTTCCCACCGCTGGTCATCAGTCTGGAGGAGCTGGATTTCCTCATGGACGGCTTGGAACGGTCCATACGTACGGTTACCGGGGGCTGACCGGCGACAAAAGGCAAAGTATATGAAATGAAAAGACCCCGCCGTGTACCACGGCGGGGTCTTTTGCAGTAGGAACTAATAGTGCCGTAGATTACTTGGGCATGATGCAGTACATGTTGCCGTAGGGGCGCTTGCTCCGGGGCAGCACCTTGACGAACTTCTCTTTGAGCACTTCCTTCGGGTCCAATTTGAAGTCCTTGCAGTACTCCTTGATGTACCCTTCCAATTCCGTCTGGTCGTTCTCGTCAAGTTCGAACACGCCGACCTCCTTGGCCAGGCGGGATTCGTCCACGCCGCCCCGCACGTAGATCACCCCTCCGTGCATGCCGGTGCCGAACAGGTAGCCGTGTTTGTCCTTGGCCGGATCGTCGGTAAACATGCCCAAGAGGATCAGCACGCCGCCGGCCATGTATTCACCGAAGAAGTCGCCCGCCTTGCCGCCAGCGATCAGCACCGGCCTGTTCTCCTGGTAGGACTTCATGTGGATGCCGACCCGGTAGCCCACGTCCTTTTTGATGTGGATCCTGCCACCGCGCATGCCGTAGCCCAGGACGTCGCCGGCATGGCCGTGGACGATGACCTTGCCGGCGTTCATGGTGTTGCCGATGTTGTCCTGGGCGTTTTCGTTCACGATGACGGTTGCGCCGTTCATGAATGCGGCCAGGTCGTTGCCGGGGACGCCGTTGATGGTGATGGTCACCGGCTTGTTGATCCCGTCGCCGATAAAATACTGGCCGTTGACGTTGTTCAGCTCGATCTTGTCCGTGCCGGCCTGCACCGCTTCGCGGATGGTGGTGTTGAGATCGCGGTAGTAGATCCCTTGCGCATTTATCTTCATAGCAAACTCCTTAACAGGTTGTTGAAAAACAGCCATCTCGCCGCCGTCCTCGAAAGCCGCCCCGCGGAGGCGACGATCTGACTATTTTTGAACAACCTGAATTTACTCAACAACCTGCTAAACGTTTCCCTCAACCATTGCTATGACCGGCTCTCCCCCGCGCGGCGTCCAGATACGGGGAGGGGAGGGGCAGATCTCGCGAATGGCCGACTCCTCGGAGGCCATGTAGACGAAGTCGTCCTTTTCGGCGCAGACCAGTGGCCGCAGTTTGACCCGGTCGTTGAGCCCGATGAGACCCTTGTTGCTGGCGAACAGGATGGCGAACGGCCCGTTCAACAGGGCGCTGCCGTAGACTTGGCGAACGGCGGTGTACAGGTCCCGTTCATTCTGAGGGCGTTGGTCGATCAATGCCCAGAACGGGGGGGCCAGGGCGGTACAGGCCAACTCGGGCGACAACCCGTGCTTGCGGATCAGCAGGTCGAGCATGTAGGCCACCACCTCGGTGTCGGTCAGCATGGTGCACAGGTAGCCGTACATCTCCAGGTAGCGTTTGTTGATGCCGTAGGACGAGATCTCCCCGTTGTGGACGATGGACCAGTCCAGCAGGGTGAAGGGGTGCGCGCCGCCCCACCAGCCGGGAGTATTGGTCGGGAAACGGTTGTGGGCGGTCCAGATGTGGCCGCTGTACTCCTCAAGCCGGAAGAACTCGGCGATCTCCTCGGGGAAGCCGACCCCTTTGAAGGCGCCCATGTTCTTGCCGGAGGAGACCACGAAGGCCCCGTCGATCTCGTGGTTGATGGCCATGACGTGGCGGACGATGAGGTCTGAATCGGTCATTCCCTGGTATTCAACCGCTTCCCGGTATTCGTCGGTTTCCAGCGGCGTGACGAAATAGCGCTTGAAGACCGGCGGATTGGCGATGGCCTTGGTGCGGCGGGTCGGAATATCCTCCTGCTGCTCGATGTGGAAGTTCGTCTCCAGGTATTCCTCGGTCAACTGCAGGGCCATGGCGTTCTCGTACATGAGGTGGAAGGCGTAGAACTCCTTGAATTCCGGGTAGATGCCGTAGGCGCCGAAACCGCCGCCCAGCCCGTTGCCCCGGTCATGCATGAGCGAGATGGATTTGATGATCACCGAGCCTTCGACCCGTTGCCCCTTCTTGGAGATGAAGCCGGTCAGGCCGCAGTTGGAGATGTCTTTCTGAAAGATGTGGCTGGGTTGTGGTTTTTTCATTTGTTGGTCACCTTTCCCTGCGGCGCAAAAAGCCTGTTCCTGATCTCCTTGGAGAGGTTGATGAAGCCGAAATCAGGCGTGAGCAGGCTCTCCCGGAAGGGGGTCATATCGACCTTTTCCCGGATCAGGCCGGAGAAGATGCCGGCCCGGTCAACATTCCCCACCAGCACCGCGCCCACCAAGCGGTTATTTTGCAGCACAACCTTGCGATACTGGTAGTTCTGGATGTCCTGAAAGGTATGGATCTCGTAGTCGGCCGGGTCCTTGGGGTTGGTAACCCCCATGGAGATGGTGGAAACCTTGAAGAACTCAATGGAGTTCATGGCCAGGCCGCCCACGTATTCCTTTTTCTCTCCGGCCATGGCCGCACCGGCGATGTCTCCCTGGATGTAGGCATCGGGCCAGATCGGCATGGGGTTCTTCTGCCCGCTGAAAAAGTCGGCCGCTTCGGTCACGTCGCCGGCGGCATAGACGTCGTTGTTCGAGGTCTGCATCGTCGCATCCACCACGATGCCGCGGTTGACCTCGATGTTGCTTCCCTTGAGAAAGGTGGCTGCCGGGCGTACGCCGATGGCCACCACAACCGTGTCGCAGGGGATGAAGTCCCCTGACTTGAGGGTTACGCCGCTGATCTCCGCCCCGTCCCCTTCGATACGGACGACCGTGTCTTCGGTGATGACGTCGATGCCGTTGGCCTTCATCTTGCGGGCCACGATCTTGCCGGCCGGCCGGTCAAATGCCGAGGAAAGCACCCGGTCGGCCAGTTCCACGACGGTCACCGACTTGTCCAGCAGGTTCAGGCCTTCGGCCGCCTTGAGGCCGATCAGACCGCCGCCGATAACCACGGCCCGGTTGATGTCCGGGGCGATCCCTTTCAACTTGGCGGCGTCTTCCCAGGTGGTGAAGGTGAAGATGCGGTCCTTGTCGGACATCCCTTCGATGGGGGGAACGAACGGGTCACCGCCGGTGGCCAGGAGGAGTTTGTCGTAGGGGATGACGTCGCCGCCGGCCAGTTTGACCTTTTTGGCTTTGGTGTCCACCGCCACCACTTCGGATTCCAGCAGCAGGTTGATGCGGTTCTCGGCGTAGAAGTCGTTTGGCAGATACGCCATGCGTTTCTCATTGATCAGGCCGCCCAGCAGGTAGGAGATCAGCGGGCGGCCATAGACGTTATGCCTTTCCCGTGAGATGACGGTGATATTGCCCTCTTGGTCCCGCTCGCGGATGGCACGGACAGCGCCCACGGCAGCTACGGAATTGCCGACGATCACGTAGTTCATTTCTGGCTCCCCTCCCTGTACACGAGTGCCCGGTTGGGGCAGGCGTCAACGCAGGCCGGCGACTGCCTGTCCGGGCAGAGGTCGCACTTGTTGGCCTTTTTCTTCTTGAGGTTGCGCTGGATGGCGCCGTAGGGGCAGGCCATCACGCATGACCAGCATCCCACGCATTGCTCGGTGTCGATGCGCACGATCCCTTCGGCATTCTTCTGTATGGCGCCCGAGATGCAGGCCCGCAGGCAGTCCGGCTCGTCGCAGTGCCGGCAGGTGGTGGAAAGGGAGACGATCCCGCCGTGCAACTCCTCCACCGTACAGCGGGAAATGGGGCGCTCCGGCTCGTGCAGAAAGGCCTTGACCGGGTCTTTCGAGAGTGAATGCTCGGTGATGCAGCCCACCTCGCACAGGTGGCAGCCGATGCAGGCATCTTCGATGGTGTAGATACGTTTCATGGTCTATTCTCCGGCCGGCATGACGCCGAGCAAGTACATGTCTTTCTCGTTCAACCCGACGGCCCGCAGTTTGTAGCGGTTGCCGCGTAGCGACTCCAGGGCGTTCAGGCCCATGCCCCCCAGGATTTCCTTCATCTCGTGGCCCCAGGCGTGGATCAGGTTGACCAGCTTTTCGGCGCCGACCTCCGGGTTGAGGCGCTTGGCCAGGTAGGGGTTGTTGGTGGTGATGCCCCAGGGGCACTTGCCGGTATAGCACCGCTGGCAGAGGGTACACCCCAGGGCCAGCAGGGTCGAGGTTCCCAGGTTGATGGCATCGGCACCCATGGCGATGGCCTTGATGGCGTCGCCGGAGTTGCGCACGCCGCCGCCGACCACGATGGATACCTGGTTGCGGATCCCCTCGTCCCGCAGTCGGGAGTCCACCGCCGCCAGGGCCAGTTCCATGGGAATGCCCACGTTGTCGCGGATCACCTGGGGTGCGGCGCCCGTACCGCCCCGGAACCCGTCGATGGTGATGATGTCGGCTCCGGCCCGGGCCACGCCCGAGGCGATGGCGGCTATGTGATGCACCGCGGCGATCTTGACCGACACCGGCTTGGTGTAGTTGGTGGCCTCTTTCAGGGCGTAGATCAACTGGCGCAGGTCTTCGATGGAATAGATGTCGTGGTGCGGCGCCGGCGAGATGGCGTCGGAACCCATGGGGATCATGCGGGTCTCGGATATCTGGTCATCGACCTTTTCGCCCGGCAGGTGGCCGCCGATGCCCGGTTTGGCGCCCTGGCCGATCTTGATTTCAATGCCGACCCCGGCATTCAGATACTGTTCGCTGACGCCGAAGCGGCCCGAGGCAACCTGGACGATGACGTTTTTCCCGTATTTGTAGAGGTCCTTGTGCAGGCCACCCTCGCCGGTATTGTAGATCGTGCCCAGTTCCTGTGCTGCGGCGGCCATGGCGCGATGGGCGTTCAGGTTCAGGGCGCCGTAACTCATGGCCGAGAAGATGAAAGGGTATTCAAGGGTAAGCTGCGGCGTCAGTTTTGTCTTAAGCTCCGGCTTGCCGGTCGTTTCATTGTGGACGACCTCGATGTGGTCCGGCTTCTTGCCCAGATAGGTGCGCAGTTCCATCGGCTCGCGCAGCGGGTCGATGGAGGGGTTGGTCACCTGGGATGCGTCCAGGAGCAGGTGGTCCCAGTAGATCGGGTATTTGGCCGGATTGCCCATGGCTGCCAGCAGGATGCCGCCGGTATCGGCTTGGGCATAGAGGTTGCGAATATGGGCCGTGGACCAGGACTCGTTCTTCTTGAAGGCCTCCTGATTCTGGCGGATGGTGATGGCACCGGTGGGGCAGAGCGCCGAGCAGCGGCGACAGCCGATGCAAAGGGTGTTGTCCTCAGCCAGGCGGTCGTCGGCCTCGGCGTAGCTGTGGACCTCGTAAGCGCACTGACGGACGCACACCTTGCAGCGAATGCACTTGGGGTCGCTACGTTCGATGATAAACTCATTGAACGATTCATTGACGGATTTATAAAGCACGTTCTACCTCCTCCGGTACCGACCGGGTTCCTGCGTCGGACAGGCCTGTTATCGGCATGCCGGGAGTTCATGGGCTGATAGCGAACTCTTTGCTTAAGCAACCATTGTGCCCGAAAAAAATGTTGCGGCCGAGATGCTGCCGCGGGTATTATTACTCCTTGAAATAGCGAGGGATTTATTGGCCGTCTCCCGGCGGTGACGGCGGGGCGGTTTTCCCTTGCTTGCCGAGATGTATTTATTTGTCCTTGCATCTGAGTTGTTTTATTACACAGGTGTGTACGAGGTTCCCGGCACACCCAATGGATTGCAATGAACATTTCCCGCAAGACAATCCTCGTCATCGTCAGTACCTTCATCGGGCTGGTCTTCATCCTTGCCATAACCTCCGACATCATTCTGCTCAACAGCTTTGCCAAGCTTGAAAACAAGTTGCTCGGCGAGAGCATCGCCAAGGTCCAGTACGAAATACGGGAAGCCCTCAGCGACATGGATGCGTCCGCCAAAGATTACGTTGCCCTGGTGCAGAAGCGCGGCCCGGCCGAAGTCGGGACGCTGGATGTTGACTCGCTGATCAACCACCACATCGATCTCGTCGCCGTGTTCAGCGCCGGCGGCGAACTGCTGTCGGCCAAATCCGGGGACTATCATTTTGGCAGCCCGGCGGATATTGATGGCGAGCTGGTACAAAGCCTCGGGAAAAGCGCGCTTTTTGCCATTCGGGACAGGGATCGGCATCTGAGTGGAGCCATCCGCAGCGGCGCACGCCTGTATCTCATTGTCGCCAGGCCTTGTGCCGACGACGGTGTTCTATTGGTTGGCAGGAACATGGACCGGGAAGAGGTGGTCCAACTGTCCGACATAAACGAATTTACCCTTGATATCCGGCAAGTCCTGGACCGTGATTTGCCGGCCGATTTCAAGGAGGCGCTTTCTCTTCTCGGCAACGGCGCCTCATTTCACGCCTCCCCGCTTGACGAGTCGCTTATTGCCGGTTATGCCCTCTTCAACGATATCAATGGACAACCGCTTTTTCTTGCCAAGCTGACCGAACGGCGATTGCTGTACCAGCAGGGCAGGGCGAGTATTACCTATATCCTGGCTGCCCTGTGCATCGCCGGTTTTGTCTTTTGCTGCGTGATGCTCTTCTTTGTCCGGGGGACGGTACTCAAGCGTTTGAGGATGCTCAGCGCCACCGTCCGGCAGATCAGCAGCGATCGCAACATCTCCTCCCGCCTGAAGGTTACGGAGCACGACGACGAGCTTGACGACCTGGCGTTGACCATCAACGGCATGCTTGACTCCCTGGAACATGCCGAGGATGCCCTGCGGGAACGTGAAGAGCAGTATCGCATCCTGTTCGAGCGCGCGCCGGACAGTATCCTGTTGCTCGGTACGGAGGGGGATGAGGCCGGCAGGATTATTGCCGCCAACAAGGCCTCGGCCAGCCAGCACGGCTATGCGGTAGATGAGCTGTGCGGCATGAGCATCCACGATCTCAACACCCCGGAATCCAATGCTGTCGCGGCCGATTGGATGGCGCGCATCTTCGACGGCCAGTGGATAACCTTCGAGGCATGGCATTTCAGGAAGGACGGGGCGCGCTTCCCCCTTGAGGTGCATGCCGGTCCTGTCAGGCTGAATGGTAAGAACTACATACTCGGGTTTGATCGGGATATCACCTCCCGCAAGCTGGCGGAAGAAACCGATCATATGTACATGGAACAGATCAGCCAGTTGAATACCGAGCTTGCCCGCCAGGCCAACGGCCTGGAATCCGCCAACAGCGAGCTGGAGTCCTTTAATTATTCCGTGTCCCACGATCTGCGCGGTCCTCTGACCCGTATTTCCGGGTACAGCCAACTGATACTGGAGGATGCATCGACCCTCGATCCCCAGGTGCGGACGTATGTGAGCCGGATCTACGAATCCAGTTGCTGGCTGAACGAAATGATCGACGCCATGCTCAAACTGGCTCAGCTTGCACGCAGCGAATTCCAGCCGCAACAGGTCAATCTCAGCGCCCTTGTCGAAAGCCTGGCGGTGGAATTCAGGGCAACGGAACCGCACCGGCAGCCCGAGGTGATCATCGCCCCCGGCGTGACGGTCGTTGGAGATTTGCGACTGTTGAAGATTCTGATGACCAATCTGTTCAACAACGCCTGGAAGTACACGGCCTACAGCACTTCTCCCAGGATCGAGTTCGGCGTCCTGGATGATGGCCCTGCCCCGGTTTTCTTTATCAGCGATACGGGCGCCGGTTTTGATATGAATGATGTGGACAGGCTCTTTCGGGTGTTCACCCGCCTGCATGACCCGGCTCAGTTTGCGGGGAGCGGCATCGGTCTGGCGACGGTGCAGCGCATCATCAATCGCCACGGCGGCAGGATCTGGGCCGAGGGCGAACTGCAGAAAGGCGCCACGTTTTTCTTTACCCTGCAACCCGAAAATCCCGCGGTGTCCCCCTCTTTTGTGTCTTGACGCGCCTGTCCGGCTGTGCTATTAAAAACAACTCTTTAAAATCAATATGTTAAATTGCGTATGATTTTTGCGCGAGCAAATTTTGTTTGATGTGGAGGCAGTGATGTCACAGCAAATCACCCTGACGGTAGGTGGACTCCTGGACGATATGGCGCGGCGCTTCCCGGGAAATGATGCCCTGGTCCATCCTCAGCGAGGCCTGCGTTACAGCTACAAGGAGTTTAACGAGGTCTGCCGCCAGGTCGCCAAAGGGCTGCTCGCACTGGGGGTTAAAAAAGGGGATAATGTCGCCATCTGGGCCTACAACGTCCCCGAGTGGGTCATGCTCCAGTTCGCCACGGCCAAAATCGGTGCCGTACTGGTAACGGTCAATACCGCCTACAAATCGGCCGAACTCGAGTATATCCTCAACCAGTCCGACTCCACCACGCTCTTCATGGTCAAATCCTTCAAGGATACCGACTACGTACAAACCCTGTATGACGTGGCGCCGGAATTGCCGGTCGCCGAGCCGGGCAAACTGGCGTGCCCGAAACTGCCCTGTCTCAAGAATATCATTTTTATCGGCGATCAGACGCCGGCGGGCATGTTCAATTTCGCGTCGATGGTTGAGGCCGGGAAACGGGTGTCCGACGCGGAGCTGAATGCCGTCGAGGCGACGCTTGACTGCCATGACGTAATCAACATGCAGTATACCTCCGGAACGACCGGCTTTCCCAAGGGGGTCATGCTGACCCACTTCAATCTCGTCAACAACGGTTTCAACATCGGCGAATGTATGAAGTTTTCCGAAAAGGACCGTCTCTGCATCACGGTGCCCTTCTTCCACTGCTTCGGCTGCGTGCTGGGGGTTATGGCCTGCGTTACCCATGGTTCGACCATGGTGCCAGTGGAGATATTCGACCCGCTCAAGGTACTGCAGACCGTTGAAGCGGAGAAGTGTACGGCGCTCCACGGCGTGCCCACCATGTTCATCGCGGAGCTGGAGCATCCCGAGTTTTCCAGGTTCGATCTCAGCAGCCTGCGGACCGGCATCATGGCCGGTTCGGTCTGCCCCATCGAGGTGATGAAGCGGGCGGTGAAGGATATGAACCTGACCGAGATCACCAGCGTCTACGGACAGACCGAGTCCTCCCCCGGCATTACCCAGACTCGCACCGACGACCCGGTCGAACTGCGGGTGGCTACCGTCGGCCGGGCCCTGCCGGGCGCCGAGGTCAAGATCATCGACATCGAGACCGGCGCCACCCTCCCCCCCGGCAAGCAGGGGGAGTTGTGCGGCCGTGGCTATATGGTCATGAAAGGCTACTACAAGATGCCGGAGGAAACCGCCAAGGTGATCGACGCCGCCGGCTGGCTGCACACCGGCGACCTGGCCATCATGGATGAGAACGGTTACTGCAAGATCACCGGCCGGATCAAGCAGATGATCATCAGGGGAGGGGAGAATATCTACCCCCGCGAGATCGAGGAGTTCCTCTACACCCATCCCAAGGTTTCCGATGTCCAGGTCTACGGCGTGCCGGACCGCAAATACGGCGAGCAGGTCATGGCGGCCATCATCCTCAAGAAGGGGATGGATATGACTGAGACAGAGGTGCGGGAATTCTGCAAGGGCAAAATTGCCAACTACAAGATTCCCAAATATGTCAAGTTTGTGGACGGCTACCCCATGACCGCCTCGGGCAAGATACAAAAATTCAAGCTCCGGGAGATGGCGATCAAAGAGTTGCAACTGGAGGACGCCGGCGAGGCGGCGTAGCCCACGGGACCGCTGATCGGCCTGTTCTTCTTTGCTCATAGTGATTTCAGGAAGTCCGGGATAGTCATGATACTACAAAAACTCATTGGAATTGTTTTTCTGCTTTTCGTGATCTGCTTTATTGCCATTGTTATCGAAGAGTTGTTTCTGGGGGGAAAACGCCGGCGAAAGCTCGAACGCCAGCGCCGCGCCGGGGGCGGAGGGCTGAAGCCGGAGAGCGGAGAGGGAAAAAGCGGATCATGAGTTGAAACCTGATCCGTTGCATGTGTGGCCGGAACGAAAAAGGCGGGGGAGATAACTCCCCCGCCTTTTTTCGTGGCCAGTGTTTGCGGTGTGTTTAGAAGCGGTAGCCGACACCGATGCCGAAAAGGTGCGGATTGATGTCGAGATCGTACTTGGTGCCGGCGATCTTGACCTTGGTGTCGGCATTTATGTACTTGTAGTCGAAGTTGAAATAGAGATTGTCCTTGATCTTGACGTCAACGCCGGCCTGGGCGGCCCAGCCGACGCTGTTGTCGATGCTGAAGCTTTTGTCGCCGTTCAGTCTGGAGTTGAAGGGGAAGGTGACGTTCAGGCCAAAGCCGACGTAGGGGCTAACCAGATCGCCGGCCAATGGGTGGTATTTTACGGTCAGTGTGGGAGGAAGCAGCCATGTGGACCCCTGGAATTGCCCGTTGATCTTGATGTCGTTCCTGGTGACGCCGGCGATCAGCTCCGTGGACACATTTTTCAGGAAGAAGTATTCCAGGTCCAGTTCGGGCATGATGTCATCGCCGACCTTGGCGTGTGCCGCGTTCAGTTCGTTGTCGAACCCCTCGTCCGGCATGACGTAGATCGCCCTGAACCGCACGCCGTACTTCAGGTAGTCATCCGCCGCCCCGGCCATGGTTGCCATCGTCATCACCGCCGCTGCCGCAATCCCTGCCACTCCAAGTAGCCGTCTTCTCATCAGCCTGGTCCTCCCATAATGTGGTTATTTGGGGCGTATGCCCCAATTCCGATTTCAGGAACCAATAAAAAGATTTATAGGATTCTATTTGTCTCGTTTGTGTGACAATCTCGTCCGAAAAATGACACAAGTCAAGAAAATTGTTTTTTGTTACAGAAAAATAATTTATCGACACGGAACTGCCCGGCCGAACACTCTCTTGGTCCGTCGGAGCCAGCCTGATGAATGGACGCCCCTCCGCATCTGCCGGCTTGCATATTTCCCGTTCATGTGTAAAATTCCACGTTCATGAAGGCGCAGGCCGCGCCAAAGTCGGGCGCGATGCCTGAGTTATTTACGAACAAGCTCTAAAATGAATCATTTCATGGAGGATTCATGCGTCTGACCCCCGCCATCGAGCTGGAATACCGTTGCAAAATGCTGCAAAACCACATGGCCGCAGAGGGACTGGATGCCATCATCGTTGTCCAGAATGCCGACCTGTTCTATTTTACCGGCACCGTCCAGAGCGGCTGCCTGTACGTCCCTGTCCACGGCCAGCCGCTCTACCTGGTGCGCCGGGATGCCGCCAGGGCGCGCATGGAATCGGGGCTGAAGGAGGTGATGCCCTTCGGTTCGCCCAAGGACATCCCGCAGTTGGTGGCCGGGTACGGCTACCCCGAGCCGAAGAGGATCGGCATGGAGTTCGACGTGCTGCCGGTCGGCCTTTTCGAGCGCTACCGCAAGGTGTTCCCCGATGTCCAGTTCAGCGACGCCACGCCGTTGATCCGCCTGGTGCGCATGATCAAGAGCCACTACGAGATCCACCTTATGAAGGATGCAGCCGACCAGGTTGACCGGGTGACGCGCCGGGCGTCGGAGGTGATCCGGGAAGGGATGAGCGACGTGGAACTGGCGGCCGAGCTTGAGCACACGGCCCGCCTGAACGGACACCTTGGCCTGATCAGGATGCGCGTCTTCAACGGCGAAATGCTCTTCGGCCATACCTTTTCCGGCGCGGACAGCGCCGTGCCTGCCTATACCGATACCCCTTTCGGCGGCGTGGGGCCCAGCCCCTGTTTCGGACAAGGGGCGAGCTACAAGCCGATCGGGCGCAACGAGCCGATCATTGTCGATTTTGCCGGGAGCATCGACGGCTACCTGGTGGACCAGACTCGTATCTTTGCCCTTGGCGGCCTGTCCGACCGGCTGCGCAAGGGGTACGACGACATGGTGCGGGTGCAGGAGTTGATGAAGCAGGTCGCCGTTGCCGGTGCCCCCTGGGGAGAGGTGTACGACCGGTGCCTGGCCCTGGCCGTGGAGATGGGCTATGCCGACAGCTTCATGGGGGCCAAAGGCTCCCAGGTCTCCTTCATCGGCCACGGTTTGGGGGTCGAGATCGACGAATACCCCTTTATCGCACGCGGATTCAAGGATATGGCTCTCCAGGTGGGGATGGCCTTTGCTTTTGAGCCCAAGGTGGTCTTCCCGGGAGAGGGGGCGGTGGGCATCGAAAATACCTTTTATATCAGCGATGACGGGCTCAAGCAGCTGACCTATTCAAGCGAAGAACTGGTGATCCTGCCTCGCTGATGTCCCCACAAAATTTTTGTTGCATTTTGTCAAGGCTTTGGTATAACTACGGCACTTCCTGATTGTATACAGTATCCTAAAAAAATATTTTCCTATTGGGTAGACGGTCGATTTTTTGTTGGATTTATGGTGTCGAAAAGCCTGGCTCACTGTTGATCTCAGCCTAAACCTCACAACGAAAGGAGAGTACCACCATGGCATTGAAAGAGACGCTCAAACAGAAGATTGAGGAACACCGCCCCCGCACCACCAAGCTTACCAAGGAATTCGGCAAGGTGATCATCGATCAGGTGACCATCGACCAATGCATCGGTGGAGCCCGCGACATCCGCAGCCTCGTCACCGACATCTCCTATCTCGATCCCCAGGAAGGTATTCGCTTCCGCGGCAAGACCATCCCGGAGACCTTTGAGGCGCTGCCCAAGGCTGCCGGTTCGGCCTATCCGACCGTCGAGTCCTTCTGGTACTTCCTGCTGACCGGCGACGTGCCGACCGATGCCCAGGTTGCCGAGGTTGCCGCCGAGTGGAAGACACGCCAGAACGTTCCCCAGTACGTATTCGACGCCATCCGCGCCCTGCCCAGGGACAGCCATCCGATGGTCATGCTTTCGGTCGGCATCATGGCCCTGCAGAAAGACTCCAAATTTGCCGCCTTCTACAACTCCGGCAAATTCAACAAAATGATCGCCTGGGAACACGTTTACGAGGATGCCAGCGACATCGTGGCCCGTATCCCCATCATCGCCGCCTTCATCTACAACCTGAAGTACAAGGGCGACAAGCAGATCGCCATCGACCCGACCCTCGACATGGGCGCCAACTTCGCCCACATGATCGGCCAGAGCGACCAGTACAAGGATGTGGCCCGCATGTACTTCATCCTGCACTCCGACCATGAGTCCGGCAACGTCTCGGCCCACACCACCCACCTGGTGCATTCGGCCCTGTCCGACCCCTACTATGCCTACTCCGCCGGCCTGAACGGCCTGGCCGGCCCGCTGCACGGCCTGGCCAACCAGGAGGTTCTGGGCTGGATCATGGAGTTCCAGAAAAAACTCAACGGCGCCGAGCCGACCAAGGAAAACGTCACCAAGGCCCTCTGGGACACCCTCAATGCCGGCCAGGTCGTTCCGGGCTACGGCCACGCCGTTCTGCGCAAGACCGACCCGCGCTACACCGCACAGCGCGAGTTCTGCCTCAACACCCCGGGCCTCAAGGACGACCCGCTGTTCAAACTGGTCGCCATGATCTTCGAAACCGCACCGGGCGTCCTCACCGAGCACGGCAAGACCAAGAACCCCTGGCCGAACGTCGATGCCCAGTCCGGCGTCATCCAGTGGTACTATGGCGTCAAGGAGTGGGACTTCTACACCGTCCTGTTCGGCGTTGGCCGCGCCCTGGGCTGCATGGCCAACATCACCTGGGACCGCGGCCTGGGGTATGCCATTGAGCGTCCCAAGTCCGTCACCACCGCCATGCTGGAGAAGTGGGCTGCCGATGGTGGCCGCAAGCTGTCCTGATCATTTTTTAAGTACGTGTAGGAGGGGGGATGCGGCAACGCATCCCCCCTTTTTCATTTTCAGGCTTGCAAAAAATGAAAAGTACGGTATAAAGGATAAAAATTATCGTATTTGCTGCACAGTAATCCGCAGCAGAAATGTTGTGGTGGAACGGGATGCCGAAGCGGCCCCGTACTGACGCGACAATCCCATGCCGGAACGGATGCCCTGAACGCTGCCCGGCCTGCCTTTAACCCCGGCCCCATTTTTAAACGCTGGCGAGAATCGATAACCCATTGCCTGGAAACAGGCCTATCCAACGATACAGAGGAGGAATATCACCATGCCGATGCTTCTTGAGATTTACAAGTGTGAACATTGCGGCAATATCGTCGAAATCGTCCACGGTGGCGGCGCGCCGCTGGTTTGTTGCGGCGAGGAGATGAAACAGTTGACGGAGAACACGGTCGATGCCGCCAAGGAAAAGCATGTGCCGGTTATCGAGGTCGGCGACGGCGTCGTCAAAGTCACGGTGGGCAGCGTGCTGCATCCCATGGAGGAGAAACACTACATCGAGTGGATCGAGGTGGTCGCCGACGGCAAGGTGTACCGCCAGGCCCTCAAGCCGGGCGATGTGCCCACCGCCACGTTCAATATCACCGCCACCAGCCTGACCGCCCGGGAGTTGTGCAATATCCACGGTCTCTGGTCCGCCAAGGCCTGATACGGCAGTGAAACGCACATGGTCAAAGCCCGCCGGAGACCCCCGACGGGCTTTTCTCATATCACGAACGCAATCATGAAGAGCCACCCCCCCATGGCGTGCCGCGTCGGGTGCGCCGCCTGCTGCATCGCTCCTTCGATCTCATCGTCCATTCCCGGCATGGAACCCGGCAAGCCGGCCGGAGTTCGCTGTGTGCAACTGACACCCGACAACCGCTGCCGCCTCTTTGACCGCCCCGAACGTCCGCCGGTCTGCGCCAGGCTGCGGCCGAGCCGCGACATGTGCGGCCGGGACGCCGGGGAGGCGATGGAACTTTTATCGCAGATGGAACTGCTTACCCGACCCGATCCCCGTTGATAAAGATGTTGTTGACAGCGATGGCCTGAATGGTGTTCAACAATCATTCTCCGGTCGCGCCACTCCGACCGGGGTACCCGCCGGCACACAGCCAGGAGTCGATGATGGAACAACGTCACGAGGTCAGCCATAGCGAGCTTTTCTGGGGATTCTGCCGCATAGCGCTGTCGGGGTTCGGCGGGGTGATGTCGTGGGCCCGACGCGCCATGGTGGAAGAGCGCGGCTGGCTCTCCTCCGAGGAGTTTACCTCCCTCTTCGGCCTGTGCCAGTTCATGCCCGGGCCGAACATCGTCAATATGTCGGTCTGCGTCGGTTCCCGTTTTCAGGGCGCCAGCGGCGCCGTCGTCTCGTTGCTCGGCCTGCTGTCCGCCCCGTGCCTCCTCATCATCGCGCTCGGGGCACTCTACGGGCGATTCGGGGCGTTGCCCGCGGTCCAGGCCATGCTGCGCGGCGTAGCCTCCGTCGCGGCTGGCCTGATTCTGGCCATGGGCCTGCGAATGGCGGCCGACCTGTTCAAACGGCCCCTCATGCTGATTTTCAGCGCCGCGATCCTGGGGGAGGTCGTGTTCCTGCACTGGCCCCTGCTGGCGGTCATGTTCGGCCTGGCGCCCGTGAGCATGTGGGTTGCGGCACGCCGCTACTGCAAGGCGCCATGAACGTACTCGCCGACATCGTGCTCCAGTTCGGGATGTTGTCCCTGGTCGCCTTTGGCGGGGCCGGCGCGGTGCTGCCCGAGATGCACCGGCTGGCTGTGGAGACCCGCCATTGGATGGACGACGCCACCTTTGCCCATCTGGTGGCCATCTCCCAGGCCACGCCGGGACCCAACGCGATCATCGCTACCTTGATCGGCTGGCACGTGGCAGGATGGTCCGGCGCCCTGGCCGCCACAGCGGCCCTGTGCGGTCCTTCGAGTCTGCTGATCTTCTTCTTTATGGGGCTTTGGGAAAAAATCCGCGGCACGCGCTGGCGCCTCGTCATTCAGGCCGGCATCGCCCCCCTGGCGATCGGCCTGGTGCTGGCGAGCGGTTGCATCATCACCCGCGGGGCTGATGGGGGATGGGGTGCATACGCCCTTACGGCGGCAACCGTGCTGGTCGCCCTGAACAGCAGGTTGAACCCCCTCTGGCTGATCGGGGCCGGCGCATTGCTGGGGCTGGCCGGGATCGCCTGACAGGTTGTTGAGCATCTACTTGCGGCGTTGCCACGCACCCAAAAGCTCAACGTACCTACGGGTGCGCCTCGCTCCCCCGCTCGCTTGCGCCTTGTATACCAGCCTCCTCATTACCATTTTCAACAACCTGTCAAGGCGCGGCATGCAGTCGCAGAGTTTTCTTCCCGCCTCCCTTTACACTGGTCCGCGGCTCATGTATCATCAACCATCATGAAGCGTATTCTCAGTCTCTACATAATCCGCGAGATTGCCTCGTTGTTCCTGCTCGGCATCGTGGTATTCACCCTGATCCTCTTGATGGGGCGGCTGATCAAGCTGACCGACCTGGTCATCTCCCGCGGCGTGCCCATGGCGGATATCGCCAGGATGATCCTGTACCTGATGCCCTCGTTCCTGGTCTTTACGATCCCCATGGCATTTCTTTTGGCGGTGCTTTTGGCCTTTGGGCGGCTCTCGGCCGACAACGAGATCACGGTGATGAAGTCCGGCGGCCTGAGCCTGGTGCAGATCATGCCGCCGGTGCTGCTGTGCGGTGCGGTAGCCGTCCTGCTGACCCTTGCCGCCAGCACCATCGGGGTGCCGTGGGGCAACAGCGCCTTCAAGCGCATCAGTTTCGAGATGCTGAAGCAGAACGTGGCCGTGACGATCCGCGAGAAGGTCTTCTGGGACGAGATTCCCGGCATCATCCTCTACACTGACCATTACGACGAACAGAGCCACACCCTCAAGGGGGTCATCATCCACGATGGCCGCGACCAGGCGCGGCCCATGACCATCTTTGCCGCCACCGGGCAGGTCGGCTGTACCCCCAACCTTCAGGACATCTGCCTGGTGCTCAACAAAGGCAGTATCCACGCGGCAGGGAAGGGGGATGAATACCGGCTGGTCAATTTCGGGGAGTATGCCATGACCGTGGCCGGGCCCGGCAAAGGGGGGGGCATCGGCCGCAACGAGTTGGATATGGGGATAGGCGAGCTGCGGCAGCAGATCGGCGATCCCGCAACGCCCCAGGCGACGCGCCTCAAGATGGCGGCCGAACTCCAGAGCCGTTTCGCCTTCCCGTTCGCCTCCCTGGTATTCGCCATCGTGGCTGTGCCCCTGGGAATCCAGAATCGCCGTTCGGGCAAATCGGCCGGATTTTCCGTCAGCATCGGCATCCTGTTGGCCTATTACGTGCTGCTGTCGCTCCTGCGGACCCTGGCGGAACGGGGAACGCTCCCGGCGGGGCTGGCGCTCTGGCTTCCCAATATGATCTTTCTGGCCGTGGGGTGGTGTTTTCTGCGAATGGCGTCCCTGGAGCGGAGCATCCAGGCGACCGTGCAGGATGCGCTGCTGGCCTTGATCGGAAAGAAGGCGTAGAACGGTGAACATCCTCAGCCGCTACATAGCCGTTGCCTGGCTGCGCCTTTTGGCCCTCTGCATGGGCAGCTTCGTGGCCGTGTACCTGGTGCTGGACATGATGGACAAGATACCGCGCTTCATCCGCGCCGGCGGTTCGGGCGGGGACATCGTGCGTTTTTTCGTCTGGAAGCTGCCGGAAATGATCGGCCAGACCGCCTCGTTTTCGATCCTCATGGCGACCCTGTTGACCCTGGGCCTGTTCTCCCGCAACAGCGAGATCATTGCCATGCGCAGTTGCGGGATCAGCCTGCTGCGCATCGCGTTCCCCATGCTGTTTCTGGGGCTGGCGGCCAGCGTTCTGCTGCTTCTGAACGCCGAGTTGGTGGTGCCCGGGAGCTACGAGCGCATGGAGAGGATCGAACGGGTCGATATCAGGAAGCAGGGCGTCAATGCGGTTTTCAGGCGCAACAATATTTGGTTCCGTTCCGACAGCATGATCCTTCAGGCTCATTTGTTCGATCCCCAGGCGAAGGTGCTGCGGGGGGTCACTCTCTGGCGGCTGGACGCTTCCATGAATCCGACCAGCCGTATTGACGCCGAGTCCGCCGAATTCCATGACGGCCGCTGGACCCTGAAGGAAACAGTGATAAAGGATTTCAGCCAGGGACACGGGTACGCCGCCCAACGGGCGCCCAGCATGGATGTGGCCCTGAATCTGAAGCTGGATGACCTGCGCGTGCTGGACAACAACGCCGATAACATGAGCTTCGCGAAACTGAAGGAGTATGCCGACAACCTCCAGAAGGGGGGATATCACGCCTTCCGCTACCTGACCCTGATGCACACCAAGCTTTCCGCGCCGTTTGCCGCCTTTGTGATGGTTGTCCTGGGCATCCCGTTCGCCTTCAGGAACAGCCGCTCAGGGGGAACCGCCCTCGGGATCGGGGCCAGCATCGGCATCGGTTTCGCCTATTTCGTGGTCAACGCCATGCTGCTCTCCTACGGGCGCAGCGGGGTGTTGCCGCCGGCGGTTGCGGCCTGGGGAGCCAACATCATCTTCTGTCTGGGCGGGGTGTGGCTGGCCATGACAGTGAGGAATTGATCCCCTCTAAGAGGTTGTTGAAAAACAGCCTGCTAAAGTTATATGCACCGGAAGGAGGCCGAACATGAAAAACGTCGCCGCTATCCTGATCATCGTGACGTTCTGCCTGTCGGGGAGCGCACCCCTCTCTGCGGCCGAGCGGCCGCAGCGCGTCATGAAGCCTGCGGCACCGCCTCCGGACACCTCTCCCGCCATTCTCAGCATCATCCCGGCCCAGGCCGAGCCGGGGGGGAAGGTAACCATTTTTGGCTCCCATTTCGGCGAGCAGATCTCGGCCTTTCTCGGCAGCGTGGAGATACCGGCCAAGGTGACCGACGGAAAACAGATCGAGTTCACCATTCCGCAACTCGAGGCGGGGCTGTACGCCCTGTACCTCAAGCGGGGCGATGGCGTCGTCGGCCGGGCCTACAACTTTTCCGTGTTGCCCCAGCGGCCGGTGCTGACGGCCCTCTCTCCCGACAGGATCAATTTCTGCGCCCAAGGTGCGGAGCGTGATGTGACCGCGGTGGGCCGGAATTTTGGCGAAACGACGCTCCTTTTCTTCGACAATGCTTCCATCAAGAGCCGTGCGGTCTCGTCCGAGGCCCTGGTGTTCAGGGTGCCGCAGGTGGCGGGGGGGCTGCATCAGGTGATGGTGAAGAACTCCCCGGAGAACGCTTCGATGCCGGTGGCGCTGGAGATCGAGACAAAGCCCGAGATCAGCCAGGTGACGAAAGGGGACGAATACGTGAATTATTACGAGCTGATCATCGACGGGAAAAACTTTCAGCAGAACTCGGCCCTGTATGTGGACGGCCAGCGCGTCGGCGGGATGGGGGGCCAGGATGCGGCCGCACGGGAGAAGGTCATCTACATCGACTGTGCCCGGCTCATCTACCAGCGGTTCCCCTATTCCCCAGTCGCCAAGGATTTCCGCCTGCAGGTGGTGAACCCCGGGAACGAGGGGAGCCAGGTGGTCAACGTCAGTGCGCCGTGACGGGGAACAGTGCCTGAGTCCGCGGCGCCACGGACTCAGATAGTTTACATTATTCATAGGGGGACGACATCGATATGAACCTTGGAACACCGCTGAAACCGGGCGCAACCAGACTGCTCCTGCTGGGTTCCGGAGAACTGGGCAAGGAGGTCGCCATTGAGGCGCAACGTCTCGGCGTGGAGGTGATCGCCGTGGACCGCTACCCCCATGCCCCGGCCATGCAGGTGGCCCACCGAAGCCACGTCATCAGCATGCTGGACCGGGAGGCGCTGCAACGGGTGGTGGAGGAGGAACGGCCCGACCTGATCGTGCCGGAGATCGAGGCCATCGATACCGCCTTCCTGCTGGAACTGGAACGGGGAGGACAGCGGGTGATCCCCACGGCGCGGGCAACGAACCTGACCATGAACCGGGAGGGCATCCGGCGCCTGGCGGCCGAAGAGCTGGGGCTGCCCACGGCGGCCTACGCCTTTGCGAAAAGCCTGGAAGAGCTGCGCTCCAACGCCGCGGCCATCGGGTTTCCCTGCGTGGTGAAGCCGATCATGAGCTCGTCGGGCAAGGGGCAGAGCGTGGTGCGGTCCGAGGCCGAGGTGGACGGGGCCTGGCGCTATGCCATGGAGGGCGCCCGCGGCGCCTCGGATACTGCCATCATCGAGGAGTTCATCCCGTTTGACTACGAGATCACCCTGCTGACCGTCCGCCACGCCAGGGGCACGTCGTTCTGCCCTCCCATCGGCCACGTGCAGATCAAGGGGGACTACCACGAGTCATGGCAGCCCATGGCCATGTCCCCGGCGGCGCTCGAAGAGGCCCAGCGCCAGGCGGCGGCGGTCACCGGTGCCCTGGGCGGGTACGGCATCTTCGGGGTCGAGCTGTTCGTCAAGGGGGACCGCGTCTGGTTCAGCGAGGTGTCCCCCCGGCCCCACGACACCGGCATGGTATCCATGGTCTCCCAGAACCTGAGCCAGTTCGAGCTCCACGTGCGCGCCATCCTCGGCCTGCCGGTGCCCGAGATTCTCAACCTGGCCCCCTCGGCCAGCCATGTGGTCCTGGCTGAGGCGAACCTTGACAATGTGCGTTTCGAGGGGCTGACCGAAGCATTGAACGTCCCCGGCGCCAAACTGCGCCTGTTCGGCAAGCCGGATACCCGCCCCGGCCGCCGCATGGGGGTGGCCCTGGTGCAAGGGGAAACCACCGACGAGGCCCGGAGCCGGGCCGAGGCCAGCGCCCATTGCGTTCGGCTGGTGCCGGTCACGGCAGGCAGATAGAACGGTGGGAAGCGGAAATAGAGGCACCCATGAAAAAGGCCCGCGTGAGCGGGCCTTTTTTAAAACGTCGCTGACGAACCATCAACCTCCTACCGTTTTCCCCACAGGGAGAGCAGCGCCGGCAGGAAGGCCAGGAAAACCGCCACGCTGGCCACCATGCCTAGGGACATGACCGCGCCAATGCTGAAGACCCCCTGGTGGTGGGCCACCATGAGGGCGCCGAAGCTGAACAGGATCGTCAGGGCGTTGAGGAATACGCCGACGCCGGCGCTGCGCGTGGCGACCTGGGCCGGGGTTTCGTTCCCCTGGCGGTAGCGGTTGATGATGTAGATGGCCGAGTCGATCCCCACCCCCAGGATCAACGGCAGCACGATGATGTTGGCCGAGTTGAAGCTGATCCCCGCCAGCCGCATGCCCCCCACCATCATGAGCAGCCCCGCCGCCAGCGGCAGGGCGCCCATGGCGGCGAACCTGATGCTCTTGAAGTTGATCAGCAGGATGATGGCGATGCCGGCAAAGGCGTAGGCAAAGGCCTTTGTGTAGGCATCCCGCAGGATGGTCAGGGATTCGTAGACCATGACCGGCTCCCCGGTGGCATGGGGGACGACGCCCCTGACCTGGCTGACGAACTCCTGGAGCGGTGCGCGTTCGAAGACCTCCTTCTTCGGCGCCACCTGGAGCAGCATCACGCCGCTCTTGCCCACGAAGCGTTCCTTCAGTTGCGCCGGCACGTCGGCCTCCGTGACCGGCGACGCCTCCAGGCTCTCCTTCATCATGGCCAGCTTGGCCGGCAGTTCGGCAAACATGCCCCCCTGAAACTCCCGCAGCATCCCCAGGGCGTTCTTGTCCTTTTCCTTCTCCAGCGTGGCGAAGAAACCGTCCAGGGTCGCCAGGAAGGCCCCGACCTGTTTGGCTTCGGGGGCCTTCTTGGCCTTCAGCGCCGTCTTCAGCTTAGCCACCCGATCCCGGAACGTCTCGAAGACCCTGGGGAGTTCCATGACCCGCAGGTTTTCCTCGTAGGGCGCCGGCCTGACCTCCGCCATCACCTGCCTGAGCGCAGCAAGTTCGGCCAGCTTGGCTGGCTGGTTGTCCGGCACCAGGGCCGGCAGGCTGACCACGTGGTCCACACTGGGCAGTTTCTCCAGGCGCTCGCTCAACTGTTTGGCCTCACCTGCGTTTTTAGCGATCACCACGGCAAAATAGCCGGAATTCTCCTTGCTCCGCATCAGCTTGTAGGCGTACTCCACCGATTGCAGCCCCTTGGCCTGCAGGTTCAGCAGGTTGTAGTCGAAGCGCATGGTCAGGGCAGGGTAGAGGCAGGCGAGGGAGACAATGAGGGTAATGCCCACCACGGTCCGCGGGTTGGCAAAGAGGGCGCGGAAAAAGGGCCTCTCGGCACGGTCTGCCGAGGCCTGTCCGGAAGAGACGCCAGTTTGAGGCTTCCTGAACCGCTCCAGCAGGATCAGCATGGCGGGCAGCACGGTGAAGGTGGCGATCACGCAGATCGCGACCCCGCCGGCGGCGATGATGCCCAGTTCGGCGATGCCTTTGAAGTCGGTGAAGGCAAAGGTTGCGAATGCCAGGGCCACGGTGGCGGCGGCCATGACGATGGAGCGGATATTGGCCGTGAGGCCGGTCTCAATGGCCGCCAGACCGGACGAACCGCCCCGCAACTCCTCCTGGTAGCGCAGGACCACCTGGATGCCGTACTCGATCCCCAGGCCGATCAGCATGATGGCGAAGACCATGGAGAGGATGTTCAAGTGCCCCACGGCGGCAGTGGCAAAGCCGAAGGAGAGGCAGATACCCACGATCAGCGAAACCATGGCGCTGATTACGTTCAACAGGCCGCGGAAGGCGAACAACAGCAGGATCACGGTCAGGGAGAGGGAGAGTATGGTGGCGATCCCGATGTCCCGCTGGCTGGTGGCCATCTCCTCGTACTCCAGCACCGGTACGCCGGTGAGGCCGGCCGTGACCCCTTTGAACTCCGGCCGTTTCAAAATTTCGGCCAGGGCTGCCCGAGCCGCCTTGATCGGCTTCTCGGAGGCCAGGAAGCTCCCCTCGTCCTTGACGGGCCGCATGGTGATGACCTGCTGCCTGCCGGCATTTTCGAGGGCCGATGGTGCGCCGTTGCCGCCTCCCTTGAGGAACGCGTCCATGCTCATGGGGCTCCCCTTGCCGTCAAAAGCCTTGAAACCCTTGTCCAGGGTGGTCAGCATGAAGGTCAGGCTCTCAAGCGAGGCCGGGTTGCCGGACGCAAGGTACCCGTCGATCTGGCCGGTGAGGCTGGTGAAGAGCGTCTGCACCGAGGGGGAGGCGGCCAGGTCTTTGAGCACCGGTGCCGCCATGGTCAAGGTGTGGCGCAGCCGTTGTATATCCTCCAGCGGCATGAACAAAAGGCCGTTCTTGCGGAAAAAAGGGAGGCCGCCGGGGTAAAAGACGTCGCGGAACAGGCCGGGCTCCCGGTTCAGGCGCTGGTAGAGCACATCGGCGGCGCGGGTCGTTTTTTCGGCGTCGTCCGACTCGATGACCGCCACGATCTCCTCCTGATCGCCGAACTCCCGGCGATAGGCTTGGTAGTCCACCTGGAAGGGGGCGTTTCTCGGCATCAGGTCGTCGCGGCCTGTCAGGAACTCCATGTTCTTTTTGGTGTAGATTACCGAGGCGGCGGAAAACAGCAGGGCCAGCGTCAGGATCAGGCGCGGACGCCGGGCGACAAAGGCGAACAGACGGCTTGGTTTTGGTGTATCGGACACGCAGAACTCCTTGGGCAAAATTGCAACATTGCTAAATATACCGCTGGGGGGAAAAAGTCAATCAAAGGGGGGGCGAGGGGGATACCGAAGGGGTGGTCAGTGCGGCTCCATGACAACCGGGGAGGGGAGGGCAAGGTTGATCTGGATGGTGGCCCGTGCCGGTTTCCCGGTGCAGACGTATTCCAGGGCGATCGCCGCGTCCTCCAGCGCCTCGATCACCACTGGGCCGGGAGCGCCGATGGCGAAGGTTGCGCCTGACCTCAGGATATAATCACGCGGGTCGTTGTAACGGGTCAGCCATACGCTTCCCCGGCCCAAGCGCAGCGAACAGCCTTCGGGACCGGCAATGACCGCAATGGTTTCGCCTTTTTTCAGCTGGTAGTCCATACACGGCTCCTTGGGGGTCACACGTCAGAAACGTTCGCGATAGGCGCGGGGCGTGATGCCCAGACAGCGCTGGAAGGTGCGCCGCAACTGTTCGGCACACTTGAAGCCGCTCTCCAGCGCAACCGCCTCGATAGGGCGACGCGTCTCTTCCAGGAGATGCTTTGCCCGTTCGATCCGAAGCTGGTCCAGGTATTTCAGCGGCGTCATGCCGGTTTCCCGGAGAAACACCCGGGCAAAATTACGCGGGCTCATGGCTGCCCGTTCCGCCAGTTCCTCAACCGTGACATGCTGATGCGGGTTTTTTTCGAGCCAGGCAAGGAGCGGCGCCAGCGGCCCGCCCGTGACCATCTGGGAGCGGAGAGGGCTGCTGAACTGACTTTGCCCGCCCGGCCGCTTGAGGTAGAGGACGAGCCTGCGGGCGATTGCCAGGGCCAGCTTCCTGCCGTGATCCTCCTCGACCAGGGCGAGGGCCAGGTCGATCCCGGCCGTGATGCCCGCCGAAGTGGCTACGGAACCATCCCTGACATAGATCGCATCAGGCTCCACGGTCACCTCCGGGTATTCCCGGGCCATGCGGTCCACGTCCATCCAGTGTGTCGTGACCCGCCGCCCTTTCAGGAGCCCGGCCTCGGCGAGGAGAAAGGCGCCGGTGCAGACCGATACGAGACGCCTGGCCCGTCCCTCCATGTCCTGCAGCCAGCGGATCAATTCACTGTTTGCCAATGTACGGCCGAGGGCCTCGTCCGGGCTTCCCACCACGAGCAGGGTATCGATACCGCCGGAGATGTCGCGCCATGCCGCATCGGCCACCAACCGCACCCCCGCGGAAGTCATGATGGCGCCCTGTTCCTGCGCCGCAATGACGACCCGGTAGCCGGGTTCAGACACAACCGCCTGCTCCCGCAACGTCCTGTTCACCACGCCGAATACCGCGGCAGGGCCGGTCGCATCCAGGAGCTCGCACCCCTCATGGGCCACCACGACGACGGTGCGCGGTTCCGTTTCCGCCATCCTGCTGTTCGATTCATGGTTGGAGTTATTCATGGCCGGTATATTTTCACAAAAAGGCGGAAGGCACAATGACAACAAACAGGCATATCCTGCCACCGCCCTGGTTATGATGATGGCGGCACGGGACAACGGCATTGATAATTATCGCTGAACCCCGTATGCTTGGGCCGGAGCGCAACTATCATGAATCATTCTTCGTCCTATGAACCCCTGATCTACGGTTTCAGCCTCGGGGCAAGCCTGATCATCGCCATAGGAAGCCAGAATGCCTTTGTCCTGCGGCAAGGGCTGCGGCGCGAGTACGTCTTTACGGTAACCACCATCTGTTTTCTGTGCGATATGGTGTTGATTGCGCTGGGAGCAGGCGGTTTCGGCACCATCGTGGCCTCATCACCGGGACTGCTTGCGTTTGCCCTGTGGGGAGGTGCCGCCTTTCTCTTTTGCTACGGTATCCGCTCCTTCCGGTCGGCGGTCAGACCGGGGGCATTGACGACCGGCGGGGAAAGCAAGGAGGGCGAAGGCCGGGCTGCCGTGGTTGCTGCCACCTTGGCCCTTAGTCTCCTGAACCCGCATGTCTATCTGGACACGGTCCTGCTGTTGGGGAGCCTGGCCGGGCGCTTCGGCGGGCACAGCCGGATTCTCTTCGCCATAGGGGTCATGGCGGCATCGTTTGTCTGGTTTTACGGCATCGGTTACGGCGCCAGAGTCTTTGCGCCGCTGTTCAGCAAGCCCATTGCCTGGCGGGTTCTTGACATTTTGGTGGGCTGCACCATGTGGGGCATCGGCATCAGCCTGGTCTGGAGAAGGGTCATCGCGGGGTAGGGTTCAAACGGCAAGTACGAGCAAGCCCGGCTTATGCCGGGCTTGCTCCTGTAGGGTGTCCCCTCATCCCTTGCGGCCCTTGCGGCCGGCCTGGATCTTGCCGTGGGGGGTGATGACGTGGACATTGTGGTTGCCTGCGCGGCGGATCATCAACTCATGTTTGCCGGGCATGGCCATTTTCGCCGTGTGCCGTGGTTTCGCCACCATACCTTTCATGTCTTTCATGGCCGCCACCTCCTTTTCTTTCTATTTCAATTACAGTATAACACGATTCCTGAACCGGAAGTTGTATCCATTCAAGCTTCGTACAGGGAGGCCCTCATGGTGAGCAGTGCCGAAATGCGCGTTTCGAGCGGCAAGCGAACCCAGTTTATCCCCATGACACACCTGATCGCAGAGTTGGCGAGCCGGAACGGGTGGCGGGACGGCGTGCTGACGGTGTATGTGCCCCATACCACCGCTGCCGTGACGATCAATGAAAACGCCGACCCGGACGTTGCCCGGGACATGGAGTGGTTCAGTGACGAGTTGATCCCGCGCAACCGCCATTTCCGCCACAGCGAGGGAAACTCCGACGCACACATCAAGGCCAGCTTCTACGGCTCGTCGGTACAGGTCATCGTACGGGACGCCAAGCTCTGGCTCGGGACCTGGCAGGGGATCTATTTTTGCGAGTTCGACGGGCCACGGGAGCGCAAGGTGTACGCCGCCTTTACGGGCTAGCAGCAGGTTGTTGAAAAACAGCCATCTCGCCGCCGTCCTCGAAACTCCCTTTGTGC
>Ga0207857_1000072_pt1 | contig 32015 bp, 29 predicted proteins | sample LuqExpMetageno22_FD_187780 | JGI IMG/M metagenome (GOLD analysis project Ga0207857, IMG submission 187780) | Tropical forest soil microbial communities from Luquillo Experimental Forest, Puerto Rico - Sample 22 (SPAdes) | ecosystem: Environmental > Terrestrial > Soil > Tropical forest ... | reverse complement strand
CTTTGAGCGGTTCACAACGGGGAGGCTTTCACTTTATCCCGGAACTGTCAAACTTCTGAGGTCCCCCGGCAAAGCCGGGGGGTTTCCTATTGGACTAAAACAGAACCTTCTACGTGCCGTTTATTCCAAAAAAAAACAGGCCACCATTTCTGGTAGAGCCTGTTTTTTCGCTAACCCGGCTATCCTTATCTCTAAGGACCCGTGGCTTTGTGTCCCCAAGTTACCCTGGGTTTACCTGTTCGAAAACAGTCTGAAGGTATGTTTTGATCTTACCCTAGACCATTTGCGTCAACAGTGTTGTGATTTATATCACAGGAAATAATGATTCGGTCTTACGAAAACGGATTTGGCAACTTGGAAATACAGAAACGGTATTTCCCCGAGCTCTCCGACTGAATGGAATCAACATACTCTATCTTGTGCATCATGCGGTCTCCAAAACGCTCTGCTGCCAGTCTGCCCATATCCTGAACGGTTTGTTCGGAGAAAAGCTCTCCCTTGACCACGCGAAACAGCAGAAAATCAATCTTTTCCTGCACGATCTGCATCTGTTTGACGCCCGGCAGGTGCATGGCAAAATTCTCCGTAAGGGAGATGCCTGAAATATAATTCCCGTCAGGGGTGACAACATAGTCGGCAACACGCCCTTCCAATGACGCCATCACCGGGTAGGTGCAGCCGCACGCGCAGGATCCGCCGGAAGGAATGCCGACATCGCCAACCTTGTAGCGGATAAACGGCATGCCATAGTTGGTAAGATCGGTAACCACGATTGCCCCGGGTTCCCCGGGTTTCACGGGCTGGCCGTCGCGGATAAACTCGACGAACAAGGTATCGCAGTTAAGGTGCATGTTTCCTTCCGGGCACTCGCAGGCAATGAGGCTGACCTCCTCACAACCGTAACGGTTGGTCACCCGGCAGCCGAATACCTTTTCTATGGTGGCGCGCTCGAAGTCGTGCAGCACCATGCAGGTACTGATAATGCCGCGGGGGGTGATACCGGAAAGCCCTTTCTGCTGGATGAACCGGGCAAACAGGAAGAGTGAATGGGCATGGCCAAAGAGAATGACCGGCGGTCTTCTTCGCAACAGCCTATGATAACGGAGCATCTCCGTTTCATCCATCTTCAGCGTGTCGAGATACTCATAACGCGTCAGCAGCACGTTCCGCAGGTACATACGCCAGTTCGCACGGTTGTCTGGGTTGCCCCAAATGGCGCCGACCCGCTCGCCCAGGTTCCATCCGGCCCAACGGTCATAGGTAATGGTAACGGCCCGCTTCCATTGAGAACTGTCCTCGTCGATAAAGAGCTCCAGAGAAACCCCCGTAGAGCCTGACGTTTTCACGGGGACCAGGAGGTCGGAAGGGATATTGCGGGCGACCATTCTATTCTTATTGGACCTGATATCGTCTTTCGTCAATAGAGGGATCTGGGTAAATTGCTCCCACGTTATATTTTCCGGCTTATCTAGTACTGGGGAAAGCCTTTCTCCGTAGAAATCCGTATGCAAAGCTGCATGGACGAGAAGCTTTCGTAATTTGTGCAGTTGTTCGTCCCTAACCTCTGCAAGAGGGCGTTTTTTTGCCCCTTCCAGCGTTTGTAAATGCTTAAGATACGGGGTTCCTTCTTTCAATGCCCATAAAGGGGCAATAACATTTCTTACGAATGACCCGGACAAGCTCATGTAAAATACCCCGCCCATGCTCGATGGATATCGAGTTAATTGGATATCGTTAGCGAACCGCCTGTACCGGACAAGATAAATGTCCCTCTACTGGTCATGGAATCCCATGCGACAGGTGAAGCGTCAGCGGCTGTAGTGAATATATTCCGGCCTGTCGTCAGGTCGTAGAGGTCGATCGTGTGGGGACGGTAGGCTACGGTCGTCGGCGTGGTTTTCCCGGTGGTGCCCCCGGCATTGCCGAGTTCATAGTCATATACCATGAACTGCGCGCTGCCATTCGTATCCGTTGTCGCATCTGTCTGCGCAGCACCGCTTGCATTGAAAGTCCTTATCCGGGTGTTGGCCACCAGGCTGTTGCTGGCGTCCTTTACCGTTCCGAGCATGAACCGGCCAAAGATCAGCGATTTGTTTCTGTATGAACCACCACTGCCGGGGACATTGTTGGAAACATTCTCAAAGTGCATGTCCAGACTGTTCTCGGCCGCCCCACCCTGGTAGCTGTTTGCGATGATCCTGGCCGTACCCTCATAATAACCACTGATGCCTGAGCCATAGGTGGCGTATGTCGAGTAGCTCCCGGATTTGATAAACGTATTCTGGAGGATCAGCGGGTGGCCGGAGGATGGCCCGTAATCGTCACCAAGGGCAACGTTGTAAATGTTGCTCGTTACCGTATTGCCGGTAACCACCAGGTCCGGGCTGAAATCGGCGGCCGGGGGTTGGTAGTTGTACCAGGTGTTATTGTCGATATTGGCATCAATGGCGATGCCGGCGACATAGCCGGTACCGTCTTTGTCCAACGCGGTAACGGTATTGTTGTAGACCTTCATGCTCTGGCCGTTATATCTCAGGCCAAGCATCAACCCCCGGGCGCCGGCGCCCATGGTCACCGGGCTGCCGTCCACAGACCAGACCCCCTGGAAGTTGAAGTCGCCATGCACCGTGATCGTGTTGTCGTGGACCGACAGGTTGATCACCCCAGGCGTACTGCGGACGCCGACAGCCTTGTCCGCCTGGATCCAGGTGGTCGGTCCCGGATAGCTGGGACCGTTATATTCCAGACCGGCGCCCGTAACCTGCGTGTCTATTATGTTGTTGTAAACCTCTATGTCGTGGGCAGCGCCAACAATAGAGTTGCCCGCGATAATTCCTATGGGATGTTCGCCGCGACCGGTTATCGTGTTGCCATATATTTTGATATAGCCTTCCAGCGCCTCTACACCTGCCGAATTCGTGCAGATACTCCGGATGCCGATGGTGTTGTTGTAGACGTTACTGTTGCTGCCGACTTCGATGCCGCGCTGGCGGGCGTTGACAATCGTGTTGTTCCTGATATTGGCGTAGCCGCCCCACATGTGGATCGAGCTTATGCCGGAATGGCGGTCGGTCACTATGCCATACCCGAAGACATCTTCAAGGGTATTGTATTCCACTACATGATTGTCACCACCCAACTGAAAACCTGCAACATCCTGACCGCCGTACTTGGCGTATATGCCCGCTACCTGGGCGTTCTGAACTATGTAGGTCTTGAACTGCACCGGATTGTTGCCGATGCCGTACGTGGCCCCTGTAGACATCGCTGCGCCCTGAATTATCTGGCCGTACGTGACCGCTATGTCATGAAAGTTGTAATCACCGCTTTCTATGCCATTGCCGGCGGATACGTTATTGTAGGTTATGGTATGGCCATTCAAGTTTATCACAACATACGAAGCCTTAATGGTAATCGCCGTGCCGTCGGCACTAATATCGCCATCCAGGATGTATTCGGTGTTGGGCGTACTGACGATATAAGGCGTCGCATAATGACCACCCGAAATGTGAACCGTATTGGTCACATACTGGCGGGCCGCAATCGTGAAAATATCTGTGTTGGCAGGTGGGGCGTGTTCCACGGGGAAACCGTTGGCAAAATTGTTTTTACTCAAAACGCCTCCACCGGAACATCCCGATATGAACAAGACCATCAAAAAAATAAGAAGAGCTTTCATAGAGATGGCATTTCCTTCCGATCGTCAGGCCGGATCATAGTCACGTTTGCGGAACGCATGCTTCTTTAGATAGATGCGTATCCTGTCTCGTACCTCCTCATTGAGCGTGAATCGCCATACCGCCAGAATATAAACACAACCTGTCACTAAAAGCTGTATTAGCAGGTTACTATAACTCGTTACAGGAAGCGCATTGCTACATGCCCACATGGCTAAAAAAAGAAAAAGCAATGGCACTACGAGATGCAGCAATGTTTCTTTACAATATATTTTCAGCGAGACCTGCATGACAGAACAGGCAAGCATGACAGTAACCAAGTTGCCGACAACCATTACCAGGGTTGTTCCAAAGGTCACGCCGACAACGCCCCATAACGACGCCCCCAGAATTCCCAAGGGGATGCTCAGTACCGAAAGCAGCAACCAGATGATCGCATTCCTGCCATGGAGTCCCTGGGCAGTCAGGATGCGGATGGAATTGGTGGCCAGAGAGTCGGCCACCAGTCCTGCCAGGAGGAAATAGATAACCCACCGTCCGGCAACGGCATATTCCTTGCCAATCCACAGAGCCAGGAAAGTTTCACCATAAAAGAAGATGATAAGCGGCATTGCCAGAGAAACTATCTGCAAAGCCAAGGTGGTATTAAACCATGATTTTAATAATTGTTCCCGATCCCCCCTGCCGATTGACTCGCCAAAGTAAGGGGTCAGGGGAACACCAATCGTCTGTGAAAATCCTTTTGCATAATCGATCAAACGATTAGGCATCACGAAATAAACAACATGGCCCAACCCAACCACATTTCCGATAATCAGCGGGACGCTCTGGTTTTGAAGGCGAGAGGCGATCATCATTATGGCACTTTTTGCTCCGAAGGTGAAAAGTTCCCGCAACTTGTTCCATGTTATCGCAGACAGGGATATATTCGGAATATTTTTGTCACAATAGACGGCTCCTGTAAACAAAACGAACTGCACAGCGGTAAAAAGAGGCTCCAATAGGGCAATCATGAGAAGCCCTTTATCGGGATAACGCCGCAAAAGATAGAACGTAAGCAAGGCGCGGACTATTGTCAGAATGCCCCTTGCTCCGTTAATGAAGTAATGCCGCTGGACGCCCATCAAAGTGGCAACAAAGACCTGCAACGGGAACAATAACCCCGCATCTATTGCCAGCAGTAGAAATACCGTACCAAGATTGGCGATATCCTTGGTTTCTTTTCCTGCAACTATCTGAGGGAAGTATCCCATCACAGAAAAGAGCAGCAAAGCCACGCCGCCAACAACAATAAAAAAGGCAAAGGCGGTGCTGGTGGTTTGCTGAAGGTCATTCTTGTCCTGTTTGCCATTGGCCACCGCAACAAAACGTATCAGTGCGGGGCCGATTCCCAGGTCCAAAAGCCCCATATAACCGATGACGCTCATGACGAGTTCCCATAAACCGTAGTTCCGGTTGCCCAGAGTCCTTATGATTATAGGGCTCATAACAAACGCCACCACGATATTGATGACATACAGTGTTGTACTGGAGATCGAGTTGAGTACTAATTTTTTGCTCAAGACCGCCGCCTTAGAAGATCAAATAATTCTTGACGAACAAAATCTAGATGCACAAATAAACATCGACATGAAACAACATCCTTAATACCGTCAAAATACTGAAATGTGAATATGCCCAGAGCACTTATAATCAGCACGTTAAGTTGCAACTCGTTAAAAATTCAGACAGTTTTATTATACAGCACACCAGACCATGCTGCTATCCATAGCCATAAAGGACGATAAAAATTATGACCGCCAATGCCAAATATCAGCAATAGGAGCAAACATGCTATAATTGCACCGCCCAACGCATATGAAAAACTATTGCTTAGCCCTGTGTCAATTAGACGAAATCTTACAAACGAACAAATTCTATAAATTGTTACAACCAATCCAACAAACAATATTGCGCCAAACAAGCCGAGTTCGGAAAGCACTTCTCCATAAACAATATGGGATGCAATTGGAGCTTCCTGACCTGCTTCATCAATCCGATTTGCCATCCTGTAGCCGATAAAGTTTTTATCACCGGCCCCAATGCCCGTCAAGGGCGCTTGTTTGAACATTTTCCAGCTTGCCTTCAAACCTTGAACCCTGCCTTCGGCAGATTCATGTGCGTTCGCAGGGCCGGCATCCTTGTCCCAAAGGGTCTTTATACGTTCCTGTTTTTCATCCGGCATTACCGACCAGATAGCGCCGATGGCCACTGCAATGACAATAATAGCAAAAAGTTTTCGTTTACCTTTCTGTACCAAGCCCCAAAACAGTATGATGAATACCAGGGCAACCGACGATGTGCGAGAGCCTGTTCGCACGACACACAAGATCGCGAGTGCGAAATAGCTGTAATAAAAGAGACGGTATAATTTTTGTTTCTCAAACTTCAATAATGAATAGACAAATGGCAATGCGAGTACAATGCTTGCTCCAAAAGAGTTAGGATCGTTATTTGAACTGTCTACCCCAATCATTCGGGTAATGCCCATTCGATAAAAATGCCGGCCATTATGATACTCCCACAGGGAATGCATCATGTAAAAAAACATCGACAAGACAAAGGCCTTAACCATAAATTCAAGTGATTTTTCGTCATCCACAACTGTTAGCATTAACAGATACAGTACGACCATTTTTGAATATTCGATTCCCTGATCGATCGCATATGACGTTTTAAAAGCGAAAGGAGCAAATATAAAATGTAAGACAAGAAGGCCATAAATCCATTTATTAGTAGGAGAATAGACTATTTTGAAACGGTTATTCAAAAACGCGACACCTATCATAATGATAGCAAATGTGCGCTCGATCGGGATATCATGAAGAATTGTGATTGATTCCCAAGGTCTTTCTATAACCAGGAATACGTATATACAAACCATTGCCAATGTAATAGAAATAGGTTTGTATTCATCCATAACTTTATTTTCAATAGAGTCATTATTTAACATATCAGCATTCAACTCCCGAATGTTTTTCTGATAATTTTTATTATGGCACCAGGAAATAATGACAATATAAGATACTTCATGGACTGTAATATTTTATATTTTGCCGCAAAGGATTTAATAAAACGCGTTCTGGCCTCTTTAAACAAATACAAATCAAAATAGTTGTAACCAGATTCCCATATTGACCTGTTAATCTGCTTGACAACCAATCTCACTTGGTCGTCAGTCATGTCGGGATAATCATGCAGCACCTTTTCCCAAAATAAGGCTCGCCGGTCCAGAGCCCCAAAGCTCATGCTTATGTTTTGACTATGCCTCCTACGAAAAACAAGCAGCTCATCCAGAACGCCAATTTCATATTTGTGTGCTATTCTAAGAAACAAATCAAGATCTTCCATCATATTCATGGATACATTGAATCCACCGAACTCGAGTAGCACATTTTTTTCTACTAAAACAGTTGGTGTATAAATATAGGATGACTTCAATAACCTTTCAAAAATATGACCTTCCATTATTCCTTCAAAATTGTTGAAAGTAGATATCCTTTCACAGTCAACGTGCTGCCCCTCAAACATGTCGGTAACAACAAGCTTAACGCTGGATCTATTGCGCATATAGTTAACCTGTTTTTCCAGCTTATCGGGCATCCATACATCGTCGGAATCCAGAAAGGCAATCCAATCCCCCGTTGATAACGCAACCCCTTTATTCCTTGCGCATGACGGGCCGCTATTGGGCTGGTAAATATACTCTATTTCATTCTTGAACTTGCTGATAACATTGCTTGTGCAATCAGTTGAACCATCATCAACAACAATGATCTGATGAGCTTTATATGTTTGATAAAGCACACTCTGAATACATTCATCAATATAAGTTGCAGAATTATATGCAGGTATTATTACAGAAATTTTCATGACACAACCCAAATTGTAATCTCTCTATGGTTATAGGTCGATCCAACCTCATAGTCCCCGCTGTTTTATTTGCAAACAATCTGTAGTCAACAAGGCAATATCTCCAAACAACAGCACATGGCCTGATAATCAGCACCAGCGAACGACTCGTGCGAATCGGCACAGATCTGTGCCCGATTTCTTTGGCCTTGTATATTTTCAATGATATTCCTGCTGCAATGCCATTTCGATATGATTGGCGATCCGCCACGCACTTCTACCGTCTCTCAGGTACAATTCATCTTGCAGTATCCGCTCCGCGCCCACCCTTAGACGTTGGCGCACTGGTTCATTGAACACAAGCGCTTCTATGGAATTGCGCAGTTCGCCTTCAGACTCAACGGAGACCACGGCCCCGAAGGGGGCATACGGCAAATACCAGTCGATGGGCAGGTAGTTGATCAATCCGACCGGCAGGCCATGGTCCATGGCTTCCAGGCAGGTGGTAGATGCGATCGTCATAAACGCATCGGCCGCTTCAAAACAACTGGCCAGCGTGCGGGTCCGCGTTATTTCCACAAGCGATTCACCCTGTCCCGGCTGCAACAACTTCAGCCAGTAGGATTCGGGAAGGTCCCTTGGATGGAGCTTGACAAGCAATCGAACATTGTCCATGCCGTCTATTGTTTCAACAAGCTTTACAAACAGACGATCCTGGGCTTCCTGAGAGCATTTTACCGGTTGGTTGCAGTAAAGCAGCATTTTTTCGCCATTATTCCTATTTTCCTCAACGGTTGATCTGGCTGGTGATGTCTTCCTGTCAAGGCGCGGCTGCCCTGTTACCACAATGCGTGAATCTTCGACACCGTCCTTTAACAGAATCTGTCGGAACATATCCCCTGCGGCAAATATGGTCGTATGGCGCGAATGGGCATATCCTTTGCGGAAAAACGGTCCGAGGGAAAACCTGTATGCGAACTTCGCAAAAAACTGATGGAGTATTTCGTTGGTCCCCTGCTCTTTCAGCTTAAAGAAGAAAGGGAGTTCCCTGGTTGCGGGACGGACGCTTTCCTGAACAAGATAGGCATGCTTGCCATCACAGCGGAAAAGGTCCATAACCATCCGGTCAAAAAGAGCTGCATCATCATTACACGTGACAACCGCATCCGCTCCAAGCGGTGTCAGCCATCTGTAGAACTCGGCACGGAACTTGAGGTAACTACCGATGTCAGGGAAAAATTGGTCGCTGTCGGTTTGGTAATACCCCGTATACCGCACAAACGGCATGTTTTTGGATGCGAGAAGCGGTTCGACCCTGTATTCCTCTTCAACAAGTGAGTCTCTTGTGAGAAAGGTCGATACATGGCCACGGCTGAGTAATTCCTCTGCCACTGGCAACAGTGTTGCAACGTGGGAGGGGTTGCTGGGAACAAAAAATATCGTCCGATTAGTATGTTGATTGTTTTCCAAAGGCATTTTCCAGCTCACGTTGCTCCCGTGGAACGGTTCAGGTCATTGCTCCGTTGTGATCTTCTCCGAAACGATAGTGTCCTTCTGTAATAGTCGCTTGGCCAGGGATATACTCCATCCCAACAACTTGTGCGCGGAAAGAAACAATTGGCTGGGAATATCCGCGTTTTTGCGGACTAACAACACGTCTGCCTTTTCTACGCACTCAGTCGAAAAGCGCCGTTTATGTTCGTAGTCTCCTTCCTGAAAATTCAACCGTTTTGGCGGGCGATAGGCATACAAGTCCTCAAGCATCAAATAAAAAACAGCTCTTCCGGGAGAAAACCTGGAAAGATCCTGGTCGAAACCGGTACGCGAATAATAGAACATGTCCCCGAACTGAAATCCTCTCACAAAAGCACAGGGTGTTTCCCCGCATTTCAACAGGTAACACCGCAAAACGCCCTGATTGGCAAACCGCTCGTATCGCTCGCATTCTTCAGGGCTGTTATCCATCTGTGGTTCCAGGGTATTCTGCCAGGATCGGGATGACACGGTGAAAGCCCCATCGAGGAACATCTTTACATCTTGCGCTCGTTCGATACGGACCAGGCTTAGTTGGCCATTGCACAGATCGGTAAGAACTTTAATATCTCTTTTAAGGTTGTACCTGATTTTCTTGTTGAATTTGTGAAGATATTCCTCAAACGTTTGATTCAATACAATGCTGTAATGCTTCGCAAAATCTTTGTCAGGGACGTAAACCCCCGCATACCTCCGCAATTTTTCCGACGTATTAAGAACTTTCCAGGAGCGGCTATTGGTAAGGACCCATGGTATGTGAATAGCACTGCAACCGGGAAAGGCCTCCAGAATCGATTTTACAAATTCGACGTAGAGGTTTTCATCATCACCTATGAGTGGCGGCCCCCCTATCAGCTTGGCTACCGGGATATTGCAGTGCGCCAATGAACGACTTTTGAGCTTGAAATGCAGTACATAGTCAGTTACGAGCACCCCCGACACACCGGCGAGTTTACCGTCGTTGTCGCAGACTTGGGCAATGACCGGATTTTCTCCAGGATGTAGCCTGAGTATATAATCTTTAAGGGTTACTTTAGTTGAGTACTCCCACCATGCCGGCGACTGGTAAAAGGCATAGATATTTTCGCTCGATAAGGCCAAATTATTCCATTCCTGGCGCGTTACAGGCGAAGAGGCGGCTATGTCGGATGGTTTAAGTATTGTCATGTCAAATTATTAACTTAATTGCGTATGTCATCTGGCTTTAATTATTGCATCAAGATACGTCTTTTATTCCTTTTTCTTGATAACTTTTGCCGGAACACCAACTATTACGGTATCAGGCTCAACAAATGATTTATTTACAACTGAATTGGCGCCAATGTGAACGCCATCCGCTATGGTGATCTTCCCGAATATCTTTGCCCCTGCTTCTATTACGACGTTATTACCAATAACCGGTACATTATCCGAGCCATTGTTTTCTCCTATCACAACATCGACATTGATTCGGGCATTTGAACCGATGCGTGCATTGTCATGGATAACTATTGTTCCGTAATGAGGGAGCTTGAGGCCGGGCCCAACGGCATTTGGAGGGATGGTAAAACCAAGCATGAGCTGATAAATCTTCAGTTTGAAACGTAAATACAGGAGGTAATACCTTGCAATGCTGCCGCATGAACAATTCCGATAGTATTCGACCTTTCTGAGTAAGCGCAGGAAAGCCCACAGTGGATCCAGCAAAAAGAAACAGCTTGTGGTGCCGTTACGCCCCATTGCTTGGCGATCCGCTTCAAGGTATGCCACATAGTCGTCTTTCGACCGTATCATTGGCTGCTTCCTTCCGAATAGAGCCTTTCAAAAGAGGCAACCATTGACTCGCGCGAAAACATGCGGTTGGCCTTTTCCCGATTTGCGGTTTTTGTTATTTCAGGATGATCGTCCGTTGCCAGTTCAGCGATGCGCCCGGCAATGGCTTCCGGGTCGTCAACCGGCACGATAAAGCCATTGACGCCATCTTCTATTATTTCTCTGCATCCACCGACATCGGTGGAAATGACCGGTAGTCCCGAGGCTAGATACTCCACAATGGAATTCGAAAAACTTTCGGAACTCGATGACAGGATTGCAGCGTCACATGCTGCCAATATTCTTGGAATATCCGTACGCTTGCCGAGGAAAAAGGTCTTGTCAGCCATGCCAGCCTCGGACACCATATTTTCAAACTCTTTGCGCTGCTCACCGTCGCCTGCCACGAGAAATTGCAAATCTGCCCGGCTGGAATTCGCCAAGGCTGCGGCACGCAGAAAGGTATCAACGCGTTTGACCGGCCTCAGGTTGGCCACAATACCGACTACGAAAGACTCCTCTTTCAGACCCAACTCCCGCCGAATTTCATTTTTCTCGCTTGCGGAAACCGGCTGGAACTGCTCAATCTCAACACCATTGTAAATTATTTTTATACGTTCCCTCGGAATGGTTTCTATTTCAGATGCCCACGTCGCAGTGGCATGACAATTTGCAACAAAATAGTGAACCCAATGGTTAAGCACTTTATAGAGCATGATCTTGGCCGGTGTGTGCCAGTACCCTTGATCGCGCCTTGAAGAAATTATGAGCGGGACCCCGGCAAGACGACCCGCCACAATTCCAATGATATTTGATTCGATAAAATGTGTTTGGATACAGTCAAACCGCTTTTCCCGCAGCGTGGTTACAAAACGGAGAAAATGCTGGTACGAGACGGGATGAGCAAATGACCGGAAATCGATCACGACCAAGGGACAAAGATCAAAATCATGCTGTAACCAACGGGATGAGCGCAGGACAAAAAGCGTTGGCTCAAATCTCGAACGATCCAGATGTTTGATAAGCATCAGGAGTTGCTTTTCAGTCCCGGCGGTAGGGGACTCTATCGTATCAATTATAAAAGCTATTTTCAGCATCGAGTAGTGACCTGTGGCCTTACGCCCTTTTCCTGTGGACTTTCATTCTCCGATTCAGGATACCTTCCCCTGTATTCCCGGTGTTTGGAACACGATCCCCTGTTGCTAGCCGTGCCCCCGCTCGAGCGCCTGCCCCCAAAACCCCCACCCCAGCCCAAAATGGATTGCAAAGAAAATCATCGGCAGATAGCGGAGGTATTTCCACCCGTTCCGGGCGGAAATCCGGAGCGATTCGGCAATGATGATAAGAGCATATAATGTGTAAAGATACCCCAGCGCCTGGGTAGCCAGGTGACTTGATGACTTTGAGGACCCGGTTGTTAATGACTCCATAACTCCAATTACCAGCAATAGCGACAATCCTGCCACAAAGGAGGCCGGAACAAGCTGGTTTAGCGTCAGGGCTTCCGGGTGTTTCCGGATGAAGCGCCATCGCCCCTTACCGTAGCGGATCATCTGTCGCAGCAACCCTTTCAAATCTTCACGCGGGTAATAGCGTACTGTCAGCTTCGGGCTGGTGTAGGTCTTCAAGCCGGCCTTTTCCACCCGGTAATTGAACTCAAGATCTTCGCAGGCGTCAAAATGTTCATCCACGAACCCGATCCGTTGCACAACCTCGCGCCGGTACGCGGCTCCGTTGCTTACCGGGCTCGCAAACCCCTCATAGTCGCCATAGATAAGCGAGTCTCCCCCATGCCCGACTTTTGAACTGCGTGCCAGCGCGACCGCTTGCTGAAAAATCGTCAGCCCTGGCGGGTCCAGAGGTTGTGGGCGCCCAAGGCAATCAGCGCCACTTTTTTCAAAACATTCAGCAATACAACTGAAGAGGTTGACGCCCGGGATGTAGCAATGACCGTCTACCACAAGAAAGATGTCACCCCTGCCGCTTTGAAATCCCATATTACGGCCTGCGCTCGATTTCCGTCCCGGATTGTCCATAAGGCGGATTTGCGGGTGGTTACACGCCATTTCACCAACAATCGCCTGCGTGCCGTCATCGGACAGACCATCAGCAACAATGATTTCATAACAATCTGCCGGGTAATCCTGGGCGAGCAACTGGCCGAGCGTATCGCGAATAAAACGCGCTTCGTTACGGACCGGCATGACGATGCTTATAAACGGAGCTTCTGTCTGTGTGTTCGTCAGCATGTAGTGGCAATCCTCAAATAGAGTGCCTCAAGCCTGCGGGATTGGGTTTCAAAGTTAAACTCTTCGCTGACAAGGGATGCTCCAAGCCTGCCCATGTTCCTGGCTTCTTCGGGGCTATCGAGCAGACGTTCGATTGCGCGCCTGAGTGCCGCAACGTCACCTGCCGGGACAAGCAAGCCGTTATAGCCGTCCCGGACGACCTCGGGGGTTCCCCCCACTGCTGTCGCGACAACCGGTAAACCCGCCCCTGCTCCTTCAAGCACGGCAACCGGCAGCCCTTCGGTGTGGGATGAAGAAACAAAGATATTTGCATCCGTCAGCAACGACTGGACGTCATCGCTGAATCCGGGAAACAGGAACCTGTTTCGCAGGCCCCCGTCGACGACCTGCTGCTCCAACTCCCGGCGCAGTACCCCCTCACCCAATACAATGAAATAGGTATTTTCACGCTGTTTTATGATTGGTGCTGCTGCCTCGATAAAACCGGCAAAATTTTTTTCAGGACTCAAGCGGCCAACCGAGACAACCAACGCGGCCTCTCTTGGCAACGAAAAACGCTCCCTGAGCTTCTCCCGCGGTGCGTGTTGCGGAACAAAGACGGCGTTGTGAACCACCGTAATGCGATCGGCAGGAATGCCTGCTGCAATAATTTGTCGTTTATGCCCCTCTGAAACCGCAACGATGCTACGTATCAACTTCATAATCTGTCTATCGACAAACTCGTAACAACGTATTTTAGCACTCTCTCCAGTCCATCCGTGGGAATACGCCACCTGTGAGACCCCCAGGGCCCTTGAAGATAGATAGCCAATAATATTGGATTTATAACCATGAGTCACGAGTAACCGTACCGAGTTGTCACGAAGCAAGCTTCTTAAGTGCGTGATGAGCTTGGGATGGAAGGGAGAATTGCTCTGCAGGCTGAACGTCTGGATATTTCCTGTTTCTGCAGCCTTCAAGAGATCGTTGGGCTGTCCGTTACTATCAAACGAGCAGAGTATTGGCCTGAAGCATTGCCGGTCGATTCGTTGCAAATGTTCCAGAATCTGTTTCTCCGGCCCCCCAACAAAATTGCTGGCCCGAAGGTGCATGACAACAATCGGCTCAGACACGTGCTTGCTCCCATACGGCGCCCATGACTCCGGCGATCGCATCCCAGGTGTAGGATTCGAGAATCAACGCACGGCCGGCAGCTCCGTATTCGGAGAACTTAGCCGGATCATTCAGGACGGCGCATGCCGCATCTGCAAAGTCCCGGGGGGTATCGCGGAGGAGGATGTGTTTTCCTTCTTCGACGGCTAACCCTTCTGCACCGACCGTTGTGGATAGAACAACCTTTGCCATAGCCATAGCCTCGAGAATTTTGAGGCGGGAACCTCCGCCGACCCGCAGCGGCACGACATAGAGCATACTGTGTGCTATGTATGGCCGAACATCATCAACGGTGCCCGTAACCGTCACCCCCGGAACCCGCCCTGCGAGGGACACCAACCACGGGGGGGGCTTGCGGCCAACAACGGTAAAGGTAGCGGCGGGGATTCGTCCTCTGATGATCGGAAATATCTCTTCTATAAAATATTTGACTCCATCCTGATTCGGACGCCAATCCATGGACCCGGTAAAAACCATGCTTCCCGGATATACGGCAGACTGAAGCGGGGCAAAATAACGTTCATCAACACCATTGGGCACAACCGTTACCCGATTGCACCCATAGCTTTCCACAAAAACATCCCGATCCGGATCGGAAACGACCGACACCTCGGAATAGTTCAAGGCCGAATGTGCCTCATAGCAAAGCAGTTTTTGCCACTGAAGATAAATGTAGCATTTTTTCACCAGGCTGGATTCCGCCTCGTAGTAACGCTCCCATATCAGCGCCTCAACGTTATGCGCCGAAAGGACCGATGGTAACCTGCCGATCAGGGTACGGATATTCTCGGTATAGGGCGTCCACTCGCAATGAACAAGGTCGAAGCGCCCGGAAGCTGCCAGCAACAAGGCCTTGTCTTCAAATGCCGCAGAATAGTGGCGATCCACAATGTACGGCTTCGGCGATACCACGTTGACCAGCAATGACCAGTAAAAGCGGAAACCTTTCTGTTCGAGCACGGGGCTCGGAAGTGCAATGACTGTTACATTCGGGCAATCGGGCAAAACATGCCCCTCCCCGCCGTAACAGAGGAAGGTTATGGTATGGTATTTCTGGAGGCGCTGTAACAGGTTATACGTTCTGATCTTTTTCCCCGTGTTGAGTGGCCAGGGAAGTTCTTCGTCAACGACCAGGACATTCATAGGGCGGGAACACCGTGGGCAACCTCACGTTGCAAACGGGAAGAAGTGGTTGTGATCGCCTCCATCATCGTGCCAAATTTGAGTCCGCTAAAGAGATGCCTCAACTTCCCCTCGGTGCGATGCAGATTGAGATAATGTCGAAAACGGGACTTGAGCCCGGCCTTGATGCGCGGCTGGTGCGGGTCGATCTCCCAGGGATGGAAGTAGAGTACGGCAGGTCGTTGTTCCCGGCGATTGATCCTTGTGATGGCTCGCCGGATCAGTTCAGCCGGCAGTAACCGCAGATAACCGCCACCGGCGATCGGCAACCGATATTCCATGCCTCCACAACACACAGGATAGGTGGTCAACGGGAATTCGGACAGACATCCGGAATTCCGTTCAATCATATAAGGGAAGCGGGGGGCATCCGGAATGCCATAGGTATCGTGATAGACCGGGAACACGCTGCTGTCATAAGAAAAACCCTCTTCAATCAAGATATCAAAAGCCCAGAGCGATTGCTTCGTTATCGAATAGCTGGGAGCACGGTAACCAAGCACCCGGATGCCGCATATATCCTCCAGAATCCGTTTGGCCCGGCGTATGTCCATTCGGAAGGCATCCGGCCCGATGTGATACACCAACTGGTGGCCATACCCATGACAGGCGATCTCGTGGCCTTTGCCCTGAATTTCCCGAATCAGGCGCGGTACGCGCTCCGCAATCCACCCCAGCACAAAAAAAGTCGCTTTGATATCGAATTCGTCGAGCATGCCCAGGATACGACGCGTATTGTCTTCGACCCGCAAAGGATAATTGTCCCATTCATCAGTCCTGATATGGCGGGAGAACGCATTCACCTGGAAATAATCTTCGACATCGATGGTCAGAGCATTGAACATTGTCAAAAAGCCTTCTTCACTTCGACAATCCCACGATTGATCTCTTTGGCCCCGGCCGTTGTGTCGATGCCATAGCGATAGGTTTCAAAGGAATAGGTCAGGGTCAGGGTAATGTCGTGGTTGAAGGCATACGCCAAGCTGCTTGAACCGATAAAATGATAGGGGTAGCCGCTCGACCCATTCAGATAATATCGGTCCGCTGTCGCAGTCAGGCTGGCGGTAAGGGCCTGAATGACCTCGTAGCGGCCATAGCCGCCAAATGAGAGCTTTCGCTGGGTGCGGACATCAGTTTGGGTGTTGACATACTCGGAATAGGTACTTGAGAGTCCCAGAGCCCCGCGTTGCAATACTTTGTCGAGCTTGCCGCTGTAACTGGTTTGCTTCGTCGAAACGGACAACGGGTCTTCGGTATTCTGAACACTGGTTTCAAGCGTTGCCGTCACGACCTCAAAATCATGGGTGACCCCAGCATCCCAGAATAGATAGTTAACCCTTCCCGACTCATTGAAGTATTGCCAGCTTTCGCCAACTTGCCCAAAAAGAAAAGACTTATCGGCATATTGAAATTTGAAACCGCCATAAACGTCATGTTTGTTATAGTGGGCAGGGATCGTTTCACTCCTGGTGAATGCGTATCCCGCCGTGAGGCTCAGCTTGGGCGTCAGTTCGTAACTGAAATCGGCAAAGGCGCCGTGCTCTTGTTTATCGATGCCGCTTGAATCCCAGTAACGGGTATCCGTATAGCGATAGCCGGTCTTGAGCGTGCTTTTTTCGCCCAGCCGCCAAAGCAGATACGGCGAGATAGTTGCTATGTTCTGATCGGTCAGATTTATGAACAGGGTACTTTCCGTCGCCACGTCATGGCTGACATCGAGTGTGACCCGATGGTAGGTATCGCTGAGATCGAGAAAGAAAAAATTATCCACCAGGGTCATTTTCCCCTTCACGTTGCCATCGTGGTTGAATTCGTCATCACGGCTATGCCGCGCATATTTGCGGTAATCCAGACTATATGCCCCATCCCAGTTCCAGAATGGGGTCAGATAATGAAATGTCGCCCCCGGCTGAACGTGGGTAATATATTCCGTCCGTTTGGAGGACGTGCTTTCGTAGATGTTGTCGTTGATCTCTTCAATGATCCCAACTGATGGCTTCAACTCCATTTCAGCGGCCCGGGCCTGCCTGGCCGCCCCCGCCATCGTCCCAATGCTCAGGAGTCCAGCCACAATCAGTTGGCATACTATGCTGGCTTGCAGGCGACATTTCATCATTTTCTCCTGCCAAAGGCATCGCCGCCGAAGACCCTGCGGACAAACCCTACACCGGTGGGCTCATGGGACATTTCGTGGGTACCATCGCTTTTATGGGGTGGGTCAATTTCATCCAGCTTTCTGAGAAGACTGAATATCTGCGAATCCGACTTTGCCATATGCGACGTTACATTGTTCTGGAGTTGCGTGAAGCGGTCCTGAAATTCGTTGATAACCGTTTGCACCGGGCTGCCGCTTGTGCCCTCGAGCACATCAAGCCGCCGGGCAATATCGCTCAACAGGACGCGCATATCCGCGTTCTCAAACAGTCGAGAAGCATCGCCATCAACCGGAGAGACTTCCCGGGAGGGGGCGGTTCCGTTCGACCAGAAGTGATTGTCGAAGTCAAGATCCCCAATTACCTCGCGCACCATCTCAACAGGAATCACCTTCATTTCTTCCGCAAAAGCCGAAAGCATCAAAAAATCGCAGATAATGTTTATCAAGCGCGGGATACCCCTGCTGTAACGGAAGATGATGTCCAATGATTCGAAGGGGAATTCGACAGCCAAGGCATTTCCTGCGACCTCTAGGCGGTGCATGATGTATCTTTCGGTTTCCTGCCGGTTTAACGATTGCAAATGGCAATTTATGCTGATCCGCTGACGTAACTGGCGGAGCTCGGGAGCAGATAGGATCGTTCTCAGCTCAGGCTGCCCGACGAGAATAATCTGCAGAAGCTTGCTGTCAGAGGTTTCCAGGTTGGAAAGCATCCGTACCTCTTCCAGAAGCTCCGGGGCAAGGTTTTGCGCCTCATCAATAATCAGGATGGGCTGGTTGCCGCGCGCATACTGGTCGACCAGAAAATCGTTCAGGTCCCGAATCAGGGTGACTTTATCCTTCCCCTGGGTCTGAAGGCCGAAATCATCATTGATCATTGCCAATAACTGCTCGGAGGTGACGCGGGTGTTAAAGACCTTCGCCAGGACCAATTGTTCATAGCGTTTGTTGAGCAGGTTCCGAATTATCGTGGTTTTTCCGGACCCCACCTCTCCGGTAAGGAGGATGAAGCCGGCCCGCTCCCTGATCCCGTAGTCCAGGAACGTCAACGCCTTTTTGTGTGACTTGCTCAGATAGATGAAACTTGGATCGGGAACCAGGTCGAATGGTTTCATGCGCAAATTGAAAAAGGTTTCGTACATATGCGCTCCGCTGTCGTGGTAGCCTCTTTAAGAAGCCTTGTGAGAGTAGTCGCGATAATATGAGTAGCGCTCATCATGCTGATCAAGGGTGGCGTCGTTATACACCATCCCCAGCAGCTCGCAGCCCCTGAGGGCCTCGACCGCTTCTTTGATGTTCTCCTGCGAAGCAAGCCGCTCTTTTACGACAAAGAGGACTCCGTCCATCAGATGGGCCAGGGAGCGTGTTTCCGCAAAGGGGAGGATGGGCGGCGTGTCGAAGATAAGATACCGGTCGGGATACCGATATTTCATTTCTTCGATCAGCTCTTTCATTTTCTGCGACGTGAAGAGTTCGACGGGATTGGTGACCGACCGGCCGGCCGGTATCAGGGAGAGTTTGCCGATACCGGTGGCGACAATGGTACTTCCAATGTCCGTTCCCTCAAGAAGGATGTCGGAGAATCCTGATTTTCTGTCCATATTGAGATAACGCTGAACAGAAGGCCGACGCAGGTCGGCGTCCACCAGCAGAACGGTGTGATCGAACTCCTGAGCCAGACTGATGGCCAGATTGAGGGCGGTGAGCGTCTTTCCTTCATGGGGTACCGCACTGGTCACCATAATGGTATTTTTGAAAAAATCCTCACCCTTGGTCATCTTCACCAGGACTGACTTCAGTTTCCGGTACTCTTCCGCCGTAGGCGAATGGGGATCATTCAGATTGACGAGATAAGGGTTGTCTGATGTGATCTGGTGGATTACCGACGGAATTGGGGGGGGCTGGGAGGGAATGGCCTTGAAAACGTGTTTTTGTTGACGCTCCGCGGGAGGCGGGGCAGCCCCCTCCCTCAGCTGCGCAGCTTTTTCCATGGCCTTTTCAATTCTGCTCATTTGTTACCCTTTCATGAAACATCAGATGAATAGAGAGAAGTCCATTTAATGCAGATGCCCCTTGACGTCCTGAACAAGCGTGGCCGGAGAAATGTAACTGATCATTTTATCGACATAGCCAAGCCCCAAGATCTCCATCGCCGGAAAACTGAGCAGGAAAAGGAAATATACGCCGGTAAAGGCAAACAGGCGGGTCGCACGCCTACGCTGTACGGCAACTTCCTGTGGGTCCGGTATATGAGGAATGACCGCCAGCACCGGCACGCCGAACCCCTTGACAAAACGTGCGTCCTTTACCGAATTGTCCATCTGTTCAAGGGCCAGCAGAATCCCAAAACTGCCGGCCAGGCCTGCGACTATTCCCATCAGCATGATGGCGAGGCGGTTCGGGCTTATGGGCACGCTCGGGAGGGCGGCCGGGTCAACAATGCGAAATGTTGTCGATTTGTCCTGAACCTCCATCTGCTTCGACACCTCGGATTGGCCGTGGCGGGCGAACAACTGGTCGTAGATATTTTTCTGGTTGTTTTTTTCCAATTCCAGTTTGTCAAGTCCGGCCTTTGCAGACGGGATATTCCGGAGCAGCGCCTGATTCGTGGCAATATACCGGCGCATGCCATCCTCGCTCACCTTGATGGCGGCAATCTCTGCATCGATCTTAGCCAATTCATTGGGATCGAGTGATTGCAAACCACCGCCGGCGCTGTTTTTCATCTGCTCCCGAATGGTTTCTATTTCCCCTTTGACCCTGATTACCTCCGGATAGCTGTCGGTGTATTCGGAACGGAGATCCTCCAGTTTCTTCTGCAACGAAAGGAGTTTTGCCTGAAGTGGATCCCCTGACTTTTTCGTAACCTGGCGCATTCCCTCCAACTGCCGCCGCTTCAACTCAAGGTCGTACAATTTCTGTTGTGCTATATTGATCTCCTCAAACAACTTTCCTTCATCAATCGCGATAACACTGCCTTTTTCCCGCTTATAGGCGTTCACATCATCCTGGGCTTTTTCCAGCTTTGTCCTGAAGGTGGAGATTTGTTCGGAGAGGAATTTCGTAGCATCATACGACTCATCACGTTTTGAAGAGGTGTTCTCTTCGATATAAAGGCGAACCAAGGTGTTGACAAAATCGCGGGCTACTCGTGGATTGCTGTCTTTATAGGAAATAATAAACAGATTTTTGTCCTTGACCTGTACGTCGATGTTCTTTTGCAGCTTCTTCACCAACTCTTCGCTATCAATATTGCTCTTTGCCGATATATTCATGTCGATGCTGTCGGCGGCCTTGGCAAGCAACGTGCGACTGGTTATTGCATACGTAAGGACTTTTATGGTGTCTTCCATGGAGGGGGTGACGGTAATACCTTTCACCAACTCACTTATGACGTTCTTTTCAATGAAAACAGTGCTTTTGGCTTCGTATTTTCTGGGAAGTACAAAACTCAGGACAATCCCTGCCGTCATGATAAGCAAAGCCAGCACCACGAATAACTCTTTACGTCTGTTCAGAAGCTGCAGATATTTTTTGTAATCGAATTCCGAAGACTGCATACACACCTCACGCGTCATGTTTTACGTGGATCGACCGCTCCTCAAAAAAGGCTTTCCTTGACCAGGATGTAATCACCTGCCTCCAGCACCAGGTTCTGGGACAGGTCGCCTTGCTTGAAAAGTTTTTTCGCTTTGACTTCCAGGGATTTTTCTTCCTGGCCGACTTTTCTCCTGATCGCGACATCATCCTGGTCCGCAAACTTGGTGAACCCACCCGCCTCAAGTATCGCTTCCATGACCCTCATGCCTTCCCGGTACTCGATAGCCTTGGGAGTGTTGACGGCGCCGAGGACGTAGACATTCTTGTCCAAGAGCAGCGGAATGAACAGGGAATCCCCGGACTCGAGCAGGATATCGTCCTCCGATTCCCCCTTGATGAACAGCTTGTAGAAATCCTCTTTTAACCTTTTCCCGTTCCGCAGCAGATACGCTTTCTTGAGATCGGCCGTCTTGACCTCTCCAAGGGTGCACAGCAGCTGCAAGAGCGTTGTCCGCCTCTGAAGATCGTATACCCCCGACTTTATCCCGCCGCCATAGATATACACCTTGCTGTTGGTGATATCTTTGACGGTGACCGTGACGATCGGGCTTTTGACCAGTTCCTTGAGCTTTGCCGCCAAGGATACCTGCAGGCCGGTCGGAGTATTCCCGCTGGCGGGCACATCCCCCAGGCCGGGAACGGTGATCTTGCCATCCGGGCGTACTTTCACGGAGAACGTCAACTCCTTTACCCCCCATACGGCAATATCCAGACCATCGCCTTCGCCGATCACGTAGTCTGCCGCGTTGGATGCCAGCGGGGTCATCAGGAGCAGGCCTATACATACCGTCGTCAACGCAATTTTCATACAGTCCTCACAATATGTGGGTAGCTATCAGGACGCTATTGTCCGCCACGGCCAAAAAGCACCACCTTGATGGTTTCAAAAAAGATCAGTGTATCCAGAAACGGGCTCAGGTTTTTGATATAAAAAAGGTCATAGCGCAATTTTTCGATGGCGTCTTCTACCGACGAGCCGTAAGGATACCGCACCTGCGCCCACCCGGTCAGCCCAGGCTTGATGAAGTGCCGCTTTGAATAATACGGAATTACCTGCTTCAATTTTTCAACAAATTCGGGACGTTCCGGACGCGGTCCCACAAAACTCATATCCCCCTTCAACACGTTGTAGAGCTGCGGGATTTCGTCGATTCGAGACTTCCTGAACAAACTTCCAAGCTTTGTCACGCGAGGGTCGTTCTTGGCAGCCCATATGGCGCCCGACTTCTCTTCCGCATCCTGGCGCATGGTTCTGAACTTGTACAGGTTGAACATTTTCTCCTTGTTGCCGACACGGACCTGACTGAAAAATACGGGGCCGGGCGAGTCAAGCTTGATGGCAAGAGCGATGATGGGATAAAACGGGAGCGTCAGAAACAGCCCCGTCAACGATAACATGATATCGATGTAACGTTTGCAGATACTGAAATAGATTGGCCTGCGAAAACCCGTGGAAAAAATGATCCAGCTGGGCGTTATATGTTCCAGCATGAGCTTGCCATGGACAAGTTCGTAAAACGAAGGGGCATCCATGACCTCGATACCGTTCAATTTGCAACGCAATACGTCCCTGAGCGGGAAAACGCCCCTTCTCTCGGACAACGCAACAACGATTATATCCGCCTGCGCCTGAAGGGTGGCCGCCATCAGGTCATCGGCATTGCCAACGATAAGGTCCCGGGAAACGACGATGTTCTCACCCTGCTTTTCGTTTTCAGGGGTCCCATTGCAGTTGCAGAGCGCATATCCCGCCAAGGCGAAATTGCGGTTGTGGGACGAACAGAATTCCCCGACCTGGCCCGCCAGGGGACCGGTACCCAACACCAGAACCCTCCGGCAGAATCGCGGGTTATGGCGGCCAACCAGGTAAAAGACCACATGCCAGCCATATTGAAGAAGGGTAAAAACAGCTATTGAAATCAGCAGGACGCCGCGCCCGAGCATAATAGCCGGGTCCATGTAATAGATGATGGAGAGGAGGAAAAACGAGGTCGCAGCACCGAGCAGCGTATTGATGAAGATCTCGCGTTTTCTGGTGTTTCTGTCGAAATCATAGGTATCCATCAGATGCGAGGCAAAGAGGATTGCTATAACAAAAATAACTGCGGTAAAAAACGTCGAGGCATCAAACAGCTTACCGCTGACTTCCGCATAGCCGAGTCTTGCCACGGCAGCGGAATAAAGGGCCACCAGAGCCAGCAGGACATCACTTATTATGAGGATTAGCCAGCGCAAACTCATATGAGTCTCATTTTCTCAACTCAGCCAGCATCGATTTTGCGGCATTCGCTTCGGCAAAGTCACCAAGCGCAAGGGCATTTTGCAAGGTTCGCACCGCATTTTGCTTGTCCCCGGACTCCTTGTAGGCAAGCGCAAGGTGGTACGTGATCGTTGGATTGTTCTGAAGAAGAGCGACCGCTTTTTCCAAGACTTTTTTGGCATCGCCTATGCGGCGATTTTTCAGCAGGGCGTATCCAAGCGTATCCATAACCCCGGCATTTCCGGGCTCCAATCTATACGCCATGATCGCCAGACGGAGAGCCTCTTCCTTTTTTCCGTAACCGTCGGCGTTGAGGTAGGCGAGGTTGTTCAAGGCCGGCACATAGCTGTGTGCTTTTTCAAGGCAGAGCTTGTATTTTTCCGCAGCTTCCTTCTTTTTACCCTTCAGGTCCAGTATCGCCCCCTGTGCGTAGAGGGCCGGCGCAAAATCCGGTTTTTTCCGCGCAGCATCGACGTACGCCGCCATCGCCGGGTCATACTCCTTTTTGAGTTCCAGGAGTTTCCCCAGGTAGAGGAGCGCATTCACATCGTTGCCGTCCACCCGCAAACCGTTTTTCACCTCATTGATCGCGTTGCCATAGTCTTTCTGGTTTTCGTAAACGGAACCGAGCAGCATATACCCGCGCGCCGACTTCGGATACTTGGCAATGACCTTGCGCGCCTCTTCCGTCGCCCTGGCAGTGTCCTTCATGGCTGCATAGGTATTCACTTTCAGGATAATCCCGGTGTCCGGGTTGAGGGCCTCCACGTCATCAAAAACCTTGATGGCCTCTTTATACTTCTTTTCGGAAACCAGGATGCGCCCTTTCATCTCAAAGGCGGGAATGTTCCGCGGATTAATCTTGATTGCTTCGTCCAGGACCTTTATCGCCTTGTCGGTTTCCCTTTTTTTCAGATGATGGCTTGCCTGCGCCAAAAATGCCGCGGGAATGTTTGCATCTTTTGCCTTCTGGTAGTAGGCAAGGGCAGACCGGTCGTCACCCTTGATTTCATAGAGAGCCGCCTGCCCGAGCAATGCCTGGGCATTACGCGGGTCATTGCGTAGAAGGGCGTTGTACTCGTCAATGGCCTTGTCATAGCTGCCCGAAGCGGCATAAAAGGTGGCCAGGCTCTGATACGGTGCGGCCAGCAGGGGGTCTATCTCTTTGGCCTTTTGCAGGTTCCTGAGGCCTTCGTCACGCCTGTTTTCGGAGAAAAGCAGCGCAGCCAGGGCGTTATACAGCAAGGCATCACTCTTTTTCCCCGTCAAACCGGACTTCAGGACGGACTGGGCCTTGGTGTTATTTCCTTTTCGCGCGTAATAGGAGGCCAGCAACATGCGACTGTTCAGGGAGTCCGGGGCCATTTTGACGGCCGCAGCAAGCTCCGTTTCCCCCTCGGCATTCTTCCCGCGGCTGAAGTAGTAATATCCTTTTTTCTGATAGGCATCCACCATCTTGGGGTCAATTTTCGTCGCCCGGTTCAGCTCCTGCATGCCTTCGTCAAACATGCCCTTGGCCATATAGGCGTTACCAAGCATATTGTGGGCAACGGCGTCCCTATCATCCTGCTGCAGGACTTTATTGATCTCTGCAACAGCGTCATCGGTCCTTTTCTGGGTCAGGAGGATCGCGCCGGTCATGAGCCTGGCCTGTCGTGAGTTGGGGACGGCATCGAGAATTTTGCGGAATTGACTCAGGGCGCTCTCAAACTCGCCAAGGTTATAGTAGCAGAGCCCAAGGAAGTAATATCCTTCGAGGGTGGGCATAATTTTTATGGAGTTTTGGAGGAGGGAGGCCGCATCGGCATATTTTTTCCGCTGATAGTTCACCAGCCCCTTCAAACGATAGCCTTCTGCCTTTTTGGGGAAATTTTTCATCAACTCGTCAGAGGCCTTCTCCGCCTTATCCAGTTCACCCTTTTCGATCTGGATCAGCCCTGACTTGTAAATGGCAAGAGTCTCGGCATGGCTGATGCCGATAATCCGCTGATAGATCTCCAATGCCTTGTCGGAATTGCCGGAATTCTTTTCCAGGGAGGCGAGCATATAATAGGCACGGGGATTTTTCGGATCCGCCGCAACGATTTCATCGAGAAGGCTCTTCGCTTTCTGCTCTTTTCCGGCGGACATGAGTACTGCCGCCAACTCAAGCTTTGCCTTGGCACGCTGCGGTTCCGCTTTGAGTGCCTGCAACAGATAACGCTCGGCTTCCTCATATTTCTTGCTCACTGCGCATGCCATTCCGAGCGTTTCCAGACACTCTGCGCTGCCCGGATGCCTGCCGAGATACTGCTCAGCCAGCTTGAAAGCTTCATCAGGCTTCTTTGAGGAGATCAACAATTTTGCCAGTTCGAGCGTGACGTCATCACGGGAAGGGTTTTGCTTGAGAACCTTGGTGAATTCCTTTTCCGCCTGCTCCCGCTTTCCCAAAGCAGCGTATGCCTTTGCCAACTGGAAACGCGCGTCGCTATAATTTTCATCCTTTTCCAATGCGCTTTTAAAGAGGACCACGGCAGCATTCGGATTAGAACTGTTGAGCTGCTTGAGCCCTTCGTTGAACAGCTCCTCTTTCGATTTGCTGCCGCAAGCAGAACAAGCAAATAAGATTAAAGCCACTAATAAAATCTTATACACTTTAACCCCCTCCTGGCTGGAACCAAGAATTTAGCGCTACGCCTTTGCAATACTTACGGGAAACCAACCGCAGCACATATTTCAACCTCTGCCACAAATCAGCAACGACAGGGCCTCACTCATTCCACCTCCGATGCCAGCCCAAAGCCGTGGAGCATGATATTTTTATCTATAAATTTAGCACAATTTAAGCTAAATGCCAGCAAAACAGTTTGTTACAGAATATAACACGCCTTTCCGGTCAGCCATTTCCAGATCCGCAAAAACGTGATTACCCTGCTGCACCACCGCCCCGCCTCGGCTTTCAAGGACACAAATTTCCTCGGAGCACTTAACCTACTCTTTTTTGCGCCCAAGCGCTACTGTCGGTGAAATTGACATTACCGAACGGCTTTTGGGGAATCACCTGAATATATCCATCAAAACAACCCGTTACGCAATGGCATATAAATTGCTTAAAAATACACAAACTTAGCAAACCTTTGTAGAGATTTTTTAGACGCCTGCAAGGTGCGGTATGAGTAATGGTATATCGTTTCTGTAATACTGTTGTTCCAAAATCTTTTTTATTTCGCAAATACCGGGCCAATCTATAATCCAGAATTATCAGGCGCCCATGCAACAGGAATCAGGAGCCGGATCTAATATGCCGGTTAACATCTCAGGCTATAGCCTCGTCAACTTCATCCGTATGGCATATTCAACGTAATTGGTATGCTAATCAAATAGATTTTTTATAGTATGAGTATACAATGGATAAGCTGTAAGCACATTTTAATGTTATTTTTCTCGTAATATATATTCGAGGAGATACTGAAATGGAAAAAAGAAACTTCACCAGGGTTACCTTTTCCGGGGGCGCCTCAATCAAGTACAAAGAGCAGATTCTTTGGGGAAATATCGAAAATGTGAGCCTGCAGGGTTTTTTTATCAAAACAAAACATGATCTGCCCCTGGACAAACCGTTGGAAGTCACCATCTACCAGTCACCAAGCTCCTCAATTTATTTGCATGCCAGTGTGGTCCGCAATGACGAAGATGGCCTAGGCATGAAAATCAGCGAACTGGATGTCAATTCATTTGTCCGGTTAAGGGATGTTGTCTCGCAGCAATGTAATGATCAGACCCTTATAATGCATGAGACCTACAAGATGGCAAACTGCATCAACTGACGTCCCTTTCAGCCCCCTCGCTCCACTCTTCGCCTGAACGCCCCGCATCACGCACCATTGGTGCCCCAATCGCCCCTCCCCCACCCGGAAGGCAAAAGATTCGTTCCGCTCCTTGCGTTGTCACACAAGCCGAGGCTCTGTCGCCTCCCCCCCCGGGAAAAGCGGGAGCGAGAAGAAAACCACCATTGTCGAAGCGGTCGGGTCGTACCGATAGATCGGCAGACGGAAGGCCAGAAAGATTGAGACCGGCAGCCTGACACTATAAAATCGGTGCACAGCTCATTGAGCCATCCAGGCCACCTGGCGCCCCCGACATCACCACCGCCTGAAGACCTCATGACCGCGCCCCGGGGCTTCGTGCATCCCATTCGATACAGGCTTTCGCGACAAAAAAAGGGACGTTATCCGTAACGATAACGTCCCTTCAAGAAGTCAGGCTCTAACTAAGGATTATACTTTGCTGTTCTGGCGGCGTTTACCGTAGATGGCGATGCCGACCATGCCGATACCCAGCAGGGCCAGTGTCCCGGGCTCCGGTACCGGTGCCCCCGGCATATCACACCCCGTTGCCTCGATTCCAGCGCTCTCGAGAATATAATTGCCGCTCTTCCATGCAAGATCAACGGATATCAAACCATCTGCCGAAAGATTGCTGATGAGAGAAGCGACAGTATAGTCATTTGATGACCAATCCCACCCCGCTTGATCATGAATATCGCCGCTCGTGGTGTCCCATGAGCCCACACTCAACTTGATCTTGTCAGGCGAGGAGCCATACAGGTCGGTAATTTCGATAAAGAACTGGATGCTGCTGATGGTATCCACTCCGGGGGTAAACGGAGGAGAGATGTCAAAGGTTACCAGCTTATGATCAGACGAGCCGTCAAACGTCGACCCGATATTAATGCTGTCTGACCATGTGTACGAAGTTCCCGGGGTGCAGGGATTGTCGGGTGTGCAACTTGTCGCCGAGGCAACTCCCGTCATTGCAGCCACCATCAATCCCGCAATAGCCAATACCGTCAATAGTGCTTTCTTCATGGTTGCCTCCTCTTTACTTTGTTTATAAAATTTCCCACGCCCAAGACCGTTGTTACGTATAACAAGCAAATAAGGTGCCACACTTTCAACGCTTTAATAATATTAGATATATTTTGACATTCACCTTCGGAACATTGGTTATGTAAATTTATCCGACTGCACTTTGGTCAATGGATCGGAATGGTGGCGGGCGGGGATTCAAATGCGGGGATGCGGATTGCATTCCTGTCGTTTCTTTTGGCGATACCCGGCAACTCCGGCTCCGCCCAATAAGGAATGCACTTGCGAGTGGGTTTTGTTCTGGGTCAAACAAACAAAAAAAGCTGCGACTTCAACCACACTGTTTGTGTAATTCATTGTATTTAAAAGATATTATTGAAACAATATTTTCCATACACCCCTAAAAGTACCCCTATAAAATTTTGCCAACCTCGTTTTCGCCCTCAGTTCCATACTAGAAAGGCTCCGATTTTTACCCAAGGCAGAAGCTTGGGATTCGGAGCCTTTCTTGTCCCCACCGTGGAAGGACGCCCAACCCCTTCATCAGGCTCCAGCGAATCCGCTGAAGTGCCCCGGCAGCCTGGACGGCTTACTGACCATCACGGTGGTATTTTCAAGAGCCAAGAGTCAAAATCCTCGTTTAACGCAGCGTACGGTGAAGAGCCCCCCCAACGTTCCCAATATACCTTCCATCCGCGTCAGAAGTCAACGCGTGGTTTCGGATCACCAGTCGCTGCCCTGGGCCTTGTAAATGGATTTGTCAGTCCCCTTCCACGTACCGGCTATGTCGGCACGATTCAGCATGACCTTGGTCTGTATGTCCATCTGCACTTCGGCTCTGACCAAGTTTCCTTCTTTGGTTCTCTCCTTGTCCAAGGGGATGCTGATGCTTTCGATAACACAGTCCGGGACTATGATCTTGCGACCGAGATTGATACAGACAGTATACGGGATACGGCCTAACAGTCCGGGGTCGTCGTTCTTCCCGAATGCGCTCTTCCAACCGGCCTTGAAATCTCCCACCGGTGAGAAACCCTTGACGTTACCGGAGGCGAATTCCTCCAGCCAACCAAGCCTTGCAGCCTGCTCCACAAATCGTCAAAGCATGCCCGGAGGCCGTCCGTGATGGCGTTGGATTGCTGAACAGGTTCCTCCAAGAGTTTAACCGCAGCATCCTCAAGGAATCGGAGCGCAGCACGACAATCAATCATCCGCTCAAGAAGCGCGTTAAGTTCCATGTCTTTTATCATACAGACACCTCCTCCTCGACCACGCGCCAGACATCAGACTCTATCATTCCAAGTTTGTCTAGCAACACCCCGAAGATTGCTAACACCTCTTCCTGCGACCCTTTTTCAATCATCGGGTCAAGTTCATAATAAAGCCCCTGAAAAGCAAGGCGCAACTGGGTAATACTGTTACCGATGTTCGGCAGGTCTCTGGTTTTCAGTTGATCAAGCGTGGTCATGCGCCCCCCTTACTATTCCCGGACGGGCTTACGGCTGCCGCTACGTCGAGGAAAATACAATCTAGTTCCTCCGATGCTATAAATAGTTTGTCTGCAATATTCCCCAGTAAATCCGAAAGCCCCACCAGATCACCGTCGTCAGTTTTGCTCAATACATCAGACAAGGCCCTAGTTGCCGAGGCCTGATCAGCTAATTTGCCGTGCACGGCATGAATGCGGTCTTCAAGGCTTCCTTGCTTGATATCGGGATTCATGCGGCACTCCTGCCAGTTCGGTACTGATCCTGCGCCGAACCCTGGGCAAGGTCATCAGTCAGCATCTCAAGCGTTTTTTGTGCCGCCACTATGGGGCGGATGTGGGTACCGTAATCGATGTCGGCGCAGTTCAGGGCGCTCAGTCGATCAGGGACTGGGGCAATATCATCCAGCACTTGGTCTATCGTGCCACAAAGGAGATTGTAATAATTTTGAAGTTCTTCGCGGTGTAGGGCTTCGCTGGCTGCGTCTTTGGACGTGTCGTTCATGGTGGGGCTCCAATGTTTTGAGATGGCAGTTTTGAGGTTGCCGGGTGCCTCAAACCGTCATTGGAAACGGCGGGGATATTCCCTGAAACAGGTATTGTATTACCCCCACACCCGACAACCCTTTCAAACTGTGGGCGCAAAAATACCGCAATTCGGTGCGGGTCCGTCCAATGAACTCGTGGATTTGAGGCCACTTGAGGCAAACGGTAAATCCAAACCGGAGAGGAAGTCAACGAAAAAATGAAAATCCCCGGTGGATGCCGGGGCTGTGGGGGGTGATGTGGGGGGCTACGCCGCCAGTTAAGCGCTCTGCCTGCGGGTAACGGTTACAGCAGCCGCCTGTGGTCACAATGCAGGGCAGATGCCAACCGTTTTGCGTTGACTACCCCTATGATTCGCTTGCCGCTCTCCATCTCGCTGATATGGCGCTGCGGAATCCCCGCTGCTTCGGCAAGCTGCGTCTGTGTCATCCCCTCCCGGTGGCGATAACCGGAAAGTAACGTCCCCACCTCGTTACCCTGGAACTCGGGGAAAGCGTCACGCCAAGTCTTCATAGGGTCGCCTGCTCTGGCGTTACGCTCAACCTCAGCCCCATGCTGTGCAGCAGCTTGGATATGCTCTTGAACTCAGGGTTTCCCGTCTTGGAGAGGGTTTTGTACAGGCTTGCGCGGCTGACCTTGGTTCTTTCCGCAATGGCGGTCATGCCCCCCCTTGCTTTTGCTATGTCACGCAGGGCAAGAAGGAATGCGTCGCGGTCATCGTCATCAATCACGGCATTGAGGAAGGCCGCTGCATTCTCCGGGTCTTTAAGCCATTCCAGGTGATATTCGTCATAGTTGCCGGTTTTACGTGCCATGTCACTCACTCTCCTTTTGGCGTTTCCAGTAAGCCTTTGCCGTCTCAATATCCCTGTCCTGCGTTGTCTTGTCGCCGCCGATCAACAGCAGCACCACGGTTTTCCCGCTCATGGCGTAGTACACACGATAGCCGGGGCCGTAGTCAATTTTCAACTCATTCACCCCGTCGCCCAATGCCTTCACGTCACCAAAGTTGCCAAGTTTCAGCCGGTTCAGCCGTGCGCTTACCCTGGCATGTGCATTACGATCACGAAGATTCGACATCCATTTGATGAACGGGGCTTCCCCGTTGTCATCAAGATAATGTTTCAGGGTGTATGGCGTATCTGACATGGTTTATTGTATCCTTTGGGAAACGTATTGGCAAGAGAATTGAGGGAAGGTTCACGGCTCCCCAGACTATGCCGCCCGGTGCAGCGGCATCATCTTGGCGCCGGCCTTCAACCCATCCAGGTAATCCGCCCATAGCTGCATCATCTTCTGCCGCTCCGCCAAGTGAGCCGTCCGGTTATAGGCCCTGCCGTTCGGGTCTTTCACCGCATGTGCAAGCTGGTGTTCAATGAAATCCGGCCTGACCTGGAGCACTTCATCAAGAATCGTTCGCGCCATGGCCCTGAAGCCGTGGCCGGTCATTTCGTCCTTGTCGTATCCCAGGCGACGCAGCGCCGCCAGTACGGCATTTTCACTCATGGGGCGCAAAGGTGTCCGGTGGCAGGGGAACACGTACTTGCTGTGACCGGTCAGCGGTTGCAGTTCGCGCAGCACATCCACGGCTTGACGAGACAGGGGAACAAGGTGGGGAGTCTTCATTTTCATTTTTTCGGCGGGGG
>Ga0207857_1000071_pt1 | contig 32038 bp, 22 predicted proteins | sample LuqExpMetageno22_FD_187780 | JGI IMG/M metagenome (GOLD analysis project Ga0207857, IMG submission 187780) | Tropical forest soil microbial communities from Luquillo Experimental Forest, Puerto Rico - Sample 22 (SPAdes) | ecosystem: Environmental > Terrestrial > Soil > Tropical forest ... | reverse complement strand
CTCGGTATCTTGGCGACATGGCGGCCTCCTTGAATGAGTTACGCCAGTATGCCATATACTGCTAATAAACGAAATATTAAATGTTAACTGGTACTAGTCCCCCTCCTGATTCAGGAGGGGTTAGGGGTGGTTAGATATCAGCTTGAATGCTTAAAAAATTACCCCACCTCGGCATATTCCCTGACGCGGAACTCCACTCCCAGCGATTCGGCCAGCCTGCGGCAAGCTTCCATATCGACCCCGGGCACGGTTACGGCGCTGGCCACGACCTGGGGGATATGTTCTCGTGCCGCGCGGATGAAGTCGCAGACCCCCTCGAATCCCGCTTCGCCGAAGGGGGTGTTGCAGAGCCGGCCGTAGGTGGCGCTGTCCGGGGCGTTCAGGCTGACCGAGATGCTGTCCACCAGCCCGGCCAGTTCGGGCAGGATGTTGCGCTTGTGGACCAGGTTGGCCTGGCCGTCGGTGTTGATGCGGATGCGGTAGCCACGCCCCTTGAGTTCGGCCGCCACCCGCTTGACCAGGTCCAGCCGGATCAGCGATTCGCCGTAGCCGCAGAAGACCACTTCATCGATCCCTTCCGGCCTGCCCACGGCCATCATGACCTCCTCGAAGGAGGGCTCCCCGTCCAGGAGCAGGTTGTGCCCCTTGACGGTGAAATCGTCGAACTTCGCGCAGAAACTGCACCGGTTCGAACAGCGGTTGGTGATGTTCAGGTAGAGGGAGTTCCGGATCATGTAGGCGATCTTGGTGGACTGGTCCCACAGACGGATGCCGAACAGGTCGCGGCAGTTTTTGGTGGTGATCCGGGCCACGTCCTCCAGGGACAGCCCCTTGACCTCGGCCACCTTCTCCGCGGTCAGGCGCACATGGGCCGGCTCGTTGCGTTTCCCCCGGTGGGGGACCGGCGTCAGGTAGGGGCAGTCGGTCTCCACCAGGAGGCGGTCCATGCTGACGCTGCGCACCACGTCGCGCAGCGCCTCGTTGGAGGGGTAGGTGACTGTGCCGGGGATGGAGATGTACAACCCCATGCCGATGGCTTCGGCGGCCATGGCAGCATCGCCGGAGAAGCAGTGCAGCACCCCGCGCCGTACCTGTTCCTCCCGCAGGATCGTCAGCGTGCGCTCGTGGGCGTCCCGGTCGTGGATGACGACCGGCATCTCCAGTTCGTTCGCCAGGCGCAGAAAACGGCGGAACACGACCTCCTGCTCGTCGTGTGGGCAGTGGTCGCGGTAGAAGTCCAGACCGATCTCGCCGATGGCCACCACCTTGGCGCTGGAACGGGCCAGGTCCCGGATGACGCCGTAGCACTGCTCCGTTATCCGGCCCGCATCGTGGGGGTGGACTCCGACGGCGGCGTACATATGGGGATGTTTTTCCGCCAGTCCAACCGATTCTCGGCTCGATTCGATGTCCGTGCCCACCACCAGCATGGCACCCACCCCGGCAGCCCCGGCGCGCTTCAGCATTGCGTCGAAATCGTCGGCATAGTCGCGGTAGTAGATATGGGCGTGGGAATCGATCAAGGTAATGTCGTTGTTCATCGTCTTCCTTTGGCGGGCAATGTTCTTCCCATGAAGCGGCCGCCGCTTTCAGATTCGGTCCACGTCAGGTGTTCCTCAAGCGCCCCCGGTCCGCTCGGGGTACGGCCATTGAGGCCTTTCGCGCTCTCGTTCCGTAATTCATTAATTTTTAAATTTACCATGCTTGCCCCTGTGCTGCAATCTATTAGCGCGGGTGCCGGGCGGCCGGAGATTCATGGTGAACAAAGGGGAGGTTCCCGGAGTTGATAAAAGGCAGGATGACGGTACACTTGATTCCGGTCCATGACAAACACGTTCCCGCCGCCCGTGGAAGAGGAGGCCCTTATGAAAAGGTCGAGACTGGCGCAATTTGGCATAACAGGATTCATTTCATTACTGATGCTGTTCTCTCTGGCCACCCAGGGATGCAGCGAGAACAAGGCGCAGACGCAGTTCATCGGCTTCCCCCAGTCGTTCGCCGATCTTGCCGAGAAGGTGAAACCGGCCGTGGTGAACATCAGCACCACCTCGACCATCACCATACCGGGCAACCCGTTCCGTCATTTTTTCGGGCCGGACCAGGGGGACCAGAATGAGCCGTTCGGTGATTTCTTCAACCATTTCTTCGACCAGACGCCTGATCGGAAGATGAAACAGCAGAGCCTCGGTTCCGGCTTCATCATCAACAGGGATGGCTACATCATCACCAACAACCACGTGGTAAACAACGCCGAAGAGATCAAGGTCAAGCTCTCCGACGGCAGGGAGTTCAAGGCCAAGGTCATCGGCCGCGACAGCAAGACCGACCTGGCGCTGATCAAGATCTCCTCCGCTTTCGAGAACCTGCCGGTCCTGGCCCTCGGCGATTCGGAAAAAATGCGGGTCGGCGACTGGGTCATCGCGGTCGGGAACCCGTTCGGCCTGGAGCAAACGGTCACCCAGGGGATCATCAGTGCCACCGGCAGGGCGATCGGCTCAGGTCCCTATGACAACTTCCTCCAGACCGACGCGCCGATCAACCCGGGAAACAGCGGCGGGCCGCTCGTCAATCTCAAGGGAGAGGTCATCGGCATCAATACCGCCATCGTCCCGGGCGGGCAGGGGATCGGGTTCGCCATACCGAGCGCATTGGCCAAAACAATCACGACCCAGCTCAAGGAGAAGGGTAAGGTGGTGCGCGGCTGGATCGGGGTGACGATCCAGACCGTCACCCCGGAGTTGGCCCAATCCTTTGGTATGAAGGAGGCGAAAGGCGCCCTGGTGGGCGACGTTCTCAAGGGCGGTCCGGCGGAAAAGGGGGGGATAAGGACCGGAGACATCATCGTCGCCTTTGACGGCAAGAACGTCAAGACCTCCAACGACCTGCCCCGCTTTGTCGCCGAAACCGCGGTGGGCAGGACGGTCGGCATCACGGTCATTCGCGAGGGCAAGGAGGTGCATGTCTCCGTCAAGGTGGAAGAACTGACCGAAGAAAAGGTCGCCGCCCAGTCCAGTGCGCCGGTACAGAGTTTCGGCATGAAGGTGGATAACATTACGCCCCAGATTCGCCAGCAGCTCGGAACCACCGAAAAAACGGGGGTTGTGGTGGTGAGCGTGGAGCAGGGGAGCCTGGCCGAAGAGGCCGGCATCCAGCAGGGGGATGTCATCAAGCAGGTCAACCGGAAGAGCGTCAGGAACCTGACGGACTACAACACGGCCCTCGGCAGGAGCGGCAAGGGGCAACCGATGCTGCTGCTGGTGAAACGGGGGAAACAGACCTTCTTCGTGACCATGGAAAAGGAATAAGCCGTCGCGGGAGACGCTCGGTTTGCACATCAAGGAGACTACCATGAAAAGGGGTTTGGGATGTGTCTTGCTGCTTGCGGCGTTCCTGCTCCCCGGGGGATGCGCCACCAACCCGGTCAGTACCGGCGCCGTTCCCCCTGCGCGGGAGGAGTTGTTCGAATATCCCTATTTCAAGGACCAGGCCACCGGCATAGCCATCTCCCACCAGGGAAGGATCTTCGTCAACTTCCCCCGCTGGGATAAGGACCCGCTTTACTCCGTGGCTGAGCTGCTGCCGGACGGCACGTTACAACCCTATCCAGGCTACGATTGGAACCGCTGGGGCAAGGACGAGGCAAGCCACCCGGAGGCCCATTTCGTCTGCGTGCAGAGCGTGGTTGTCGATGGAGACGATTTCCTGTGGGTCCTCGATCCGGCGTCGCCCGGATTCAAGGGCGTCGTGCCTGGCGGCCCAAAGCTGGTGAGGATCAATCTTGACACCGGGGTGGTGGAACGCAACATCCCGTTTGACGACGCGGTGGCGCCCCGCAACAGCTACCTGAACGACGTGCGCTTTGATCCCGACGGGGTGTTTGCCTTTATCACCGATTCAGGGACCGGGGCCATCGTGGTGGTCGATCTGGCAAGCGGCAAGAGTTGGAGGCGGCTGGCCGGTCATCCGTCCACCAAGGCCGAGCCGGGCTATGTGCCGGTGATCGGCGGCAAGGAATTGCGCAATGAAAACGGCCAGGTGCCCCAGATCCACGCCGACGGCATCGCCATCGATGCGGAGGGGGAGTACCTCTATTATCACGCCCTGACCGCCCGGACCCTCTACCGCATCAGGACGATCGCTCTGACCGACCCCAATCTGCCGGAAGAGCAGGTGGCGAAATACGTGGAAAAGGTGGCTGAAACCGGGGCGGTTGACGGCATGCTCATGGACGCCGACGATAATCTCTACCTCACCGCCCTGGAGCAGAACGCCATCCTGCGCTACCGCCCGACAGGGGACGCGCTGGAGACGATCGCCCGGGACGACCGCATCCAGTGGCCGGACAGCATGGACATCTCCCCGGACGATTTTCTCTATTTCACCGCATCCCAGATACACCGGATGCCCCGGTTCAATTACGGCAAGGATGAGCGCATCCTCCCTTACCGGCTCTTCAAGATTTGGCTGGCCCCGTACTCCGATTGAGGTTGTCCCGGCACCGGCGTTTTTACCCGGTTACCTGCACGTCCCGCAGTTCGGCGGGAGGCCCTGACCGCCGTCAGTGATCAAAAGGCTTTGGTAATTTCCCGCACCAGGGAGGTTGCGTAGCTTCCCTTGGGCAGGCTGAATTCCAGCAGCAGGGCATCCTCTGCGACAGTGAAGCTGGGCTCTGTCAGCGGCACCCGCAGCGGCCGCCGCTCGCCTTCCATCCTCAAGCCGCCCGCCATGTCGAAATCAGCCGGCCGTATCCGGCCATGGTCGAGAACTTGCTGTTCGATCTCAAGCGGTCTTCCCGCCGGCTGCTTCATCTTGCAGCCGAAGAGCGGGCCGCTGGCGGATATTTCAAAGGTACGGGCCCGTTCCGCCTCCCCATCCGCATCCTCCACCAGGAAACAGGCGCCGTTCACGTGCTTCCATGCCAGGTCTCCCGGCAGCAGGGCGTCGATATGTTCGATGCGCTGTTCCACAACCTGGTCGAAGAACCAGGATTGCACGGCCGAAAGATAGAGCTTTTTCAGGCGGGGGTGGATGGCGCTGAAGGCCCGCTCAAACCCGTCCGGCCGGGCCACCAGCCGCTGAAGCACCTCCCGTTCGCTGCGGCAATGGCGCGGAAACAGCTCCAGCGCCCGGGCCAGGTCGCCTTGTTGGTAGGCCTCGATCCCGGCTCGCCATTGCTCGTCGCGCACCGCTACCTGCTCGCCCATCAGCCGGTCCGTTGCCCCCTGCCAGTCGTGGCGCAGCATGGCGGCGCCGATCAGGTGGGAATTCCCCTGGCTGCCGTAACGCTGATGGCCGAAATAATTGGGTACGCCCCGTTGTTCAAGGATCTCCAGGACCGCGGGGACGATCTCCCCGGCATTCGCCGTTATGCCCCGGATGACGATGCGGAAACGGTTTCCCTTGAGGTGCCCCAGCTTGAGCTTGTTGGTGTGGCGGCTGGCTGAGACGACCTTCAGGCCGTCGAGTTCCAACCCTTCGACGGTTTCAGGCTTGATATGTTCGATGGATATGGTCTGGCGGGTGACGCCGGCGCTATCCTTCATGCCGGCATACCCGATGGCGCGCTCCGGGACGCCAAGGTGCCGGGCAATGCGGTGGATGGCCTCCAGGGTGGCGATGCCCCGTTTCTCCACAACCAGGTAGGCGTGGTCTCCGGAGCCGCAGGGGAGGTAGGAGGGAATCTCCTCCACCCGGAAGTCGTCGCAGGACTCCTTGATGACCCCCCCGGTGCCGGGCAGGCCGGCGGTCAGGTAGGGGCGCACGGGAAGGGCGGTTTCGAGCGCCGCGTTCAATGCCCCATCCTCATCATGCCGGAGATGGCCCCGCTGGCAAAGGCGATCAGCCAGCAGGTGTAGATGGTCAGGCTGACCCGATGGAAGACCCGGTTGACAGCCTCGGCCCTGTGGGCGAGCGACGCCGCCAAGGCCAGCATGAAATGGAATGCCATGCCGGCCAGGGAGGCGATGCCGGTAATGTTGTGCCACTGGGGCGCTTTGCCGTAGGCCGCGGCAAACAGGTTCATCTGGTGGGTTCCCAGGTAGTCGCACAGAAGGCCGATGCCGAAGATGATGAGGTGTTTGCGGTGCAGGCCCTGCCTGCGCCCGCTGAAGACCGCCCACGTGTAGAAGACCAGGGCCAGGTTCATCCAGATCACGGCTTGCATCAGCATCAGCCTATCCTCCCGCTTTGGCGTAACGCCTCATAAAGTACGATCCCTGCCGAGGTGGACAGGTTCAGGCTGCGCACGACGCCGGCCGGCATGGGGATCGTGATGCAGGTGTCCGGGTTCGCGTTGAGCAATGCCTCGGGCAGCCCCCTGGTTTCCCGCCCGAAGACCAGAAAATCTCCCGGCTGAAAGGCGACCATCAGGTAACTGCGGGCGACCTTGGTGCTGAGATAGAAGAAACGGCCCCGGGATGCATGTGCCTGGAGTTCCTCCAGGGTGTCCCAGCGACGCAGGTTCACGTGTTCCCAGTAGTCGAGCCCGGCCCGTTTCAGGTGCTTGTCGTCGATGGAAAAGCCGAGTTGTCCCACCAGGTGCAGGATGCTGCCGGTGGCGGCGCACAGGCGGGCGATGTTTCCGGTGTTGGGGGGGATCTCCGGTTCCACCAGCACGATGTTGAATGGTAGGTTCGAGGGCACGGATCGTTCCTTGGTGTTTATGAAAAATATTAACCATAGACTACTTGCACCGCAAAATCAACCACGCCAGGGCCGTATACCCTACCGGCTCTTGCAATTTTTATCCGTCAAGGCTACTATGCCACCACAAAATTATTGATACTGGGGAGTTGCAATGAAGATTATCGTGACTGATGAAGTATCGGCGGAAGGTCTTGCCCTGTTGACCCAGGACCCGCGCATCCAGCTGGATGTGAAGCTGGGACTGAAGAAAGAGGAACTGCTGGCGGTCATCGGCGACTACGAGGCAATCATCACCCGGAGCGGCACCACCGTTGACAAGGCGCTGCTCGACGCGGCCACCAGGTTGAAGATCGTTGCCCGTGCCGGCGTCGGCATCGACAACGTTGATGTGGATTATGCCAGCTCCAAGGGCGTTATCGTGGTGAACGCGCCCTTCGGCAATACCAACAGCGCCGCTGAACATACCATGGCGCTTCTGCTTTCCTTCTGCCGCAACGTCACGGTCGCCAACGCCAGCCTGAAGTCGGGCGAATGGAAGCGGGCCCCTTTCACGGGCCATGAACTGAAGGGGCGGGTTGCCGGCGTGATCGGCCTCGGCAAGGTGGGCGGCCGGGTCGCGACCCGGCTCAAGGCCTTTGAATGCGAGGTGCTGGCCTGCGATCCGTACGTTTCCGTCAAACGCGCCCACGACCTGGGCGTCAAGTTGGTGTCCCACGATGAGATCTACAAGAACTGCGATATCATCACCGTCCACACCCCGCTGACCGACGAGACCCGCAACATGATCGGCCCCCGGGAATTCGGGCTGATGAAGAGCGGCGTCATCGTCCTCAACGTGGCGCGGGGGGGCATCGTCAACGAACAGGCGCTCCTGGACAACCTCGTCTCCGGCAAGGTCATCGGCGGCGCCGTGGACGTCTGGAGCGAGGAACCGCCCAAGTCCGAAACCCTCAAACAGCTGATCGCCAACAACAAACTGGTGGTAACCCCGCACCTGGGGGCCAACACCTTCGAAGCCCAGGTCAACGTGGCCATCGACGTCTCCCGCGAGATCATCAACTACCTGGACGACAAACCGATGGAGAACGCCGTCAATATCCCCCGCTTCGACCTGGCCCTGATGGACCAGATGCGGCCGTTCCTCAACCTGATGAGCGTTATGTGCGACTTCGGCATCCAGTTGGTGGACAACAACCTGGAAAAGGTCAGCTTCGGCTTTGCCGGCAGCATCGCCCACTACGACTGCTCGCCCCTGACGGTCTGCGGCCTGACCGCCCTTTTGAACCGCGTGGTGGACCAGGATGTCAACATGGTCAATGCCTCGCTGATCGCCGAGCAGATGGGCATCGTGGTGGAAGAGTCCAAGACGACCCAGGGAGGCGCCTTCTCCAATGTCATCACCCTGGTCATCGAAGGGGAGGGCAAGCGCCGGCTGGTTTCGGGGACGCTCTTCGAAGGCTCCCCGCGCATCGTGCGGCTTCGCGACTACTCCATGGACTTCACCCCGGAAGAGCATATGCTGCTTCTGAACTATGACGACCGCCCCGGCATCATCGGCAAGATCGGCACCATCATGGGGCAGTACAACATCAACATCGGCTCCATGAACCTGGGGCGGCGCGAGAAGAAGGGCGAGGCCATGGTGCTCTTGTCCCTCGACTCGGCCGTGCCCGACAACGTGCTCCAGGAGATAAAGGTCGCCACCGACGCCTCCTTCATCAAGGCGGTGCAAATGCGGGTAGGAGCCTGTACCCGCAGTTGCGGCTGCGGGGCCTAAGAGATTGTTGAAAAAACTCAGGTTGTTCAAAAACAGTCAGATCGTCGCACCCGCAGAAAGCCCCGAGGAGGCGTAGCAGCGCTACGCCGCACGAAGGGGCTTTCGAGGACGGCGGCGAGATGGCTGTTTTTCAACAACCTGCTAAAGGTACCAGGTCACCATGCACTTTCCCCATATAGACCCTGTCTTTTTGCGCATCGGCCCGCTCCAGTTCCGCTGGTACGGGCTGATGTACGTTCTGGGCTTTGTCGCCACCTATTTCATCCTCAGCTCGGAGGTGCGCAGAAAAAAGCTCCCCCTGACCAGGGACGACGTGGCCGACCTGGTCTTCTACGGCGCCCTGGGGGTGGTGCTGGGAGGGCGGCTCGGCTATATTCTCTTCTACGACCTGGGGGTCTACCTGGCCGACCCGTTGCAGGTCTTTGCGGTCTGGAAGGGGGGCATGTCCTTCCACGGCGGCTTTCTGGGGGTCATCCTCTCCTTTGTCCTGTTCGCCCGGCGCAAGAAGATCCCCTTCTGGGCGCTGATCGACATGGCGGCGCAGTGCGCGCCGGTCGGTCTGGGGCTCGGCAGGCTCGGCAACTTCATCAATGGTGAGTTGTACGGCAGAACAACAGACGTCCCCTGGGGGATGGTCTTCCCGGGAGGGGGCGATCTGCCGCGCCATCCCTCGCAGCTTTACGAGGCATCCCTGGAGGGCCTGGTCCTGTTCTTCATGGTGCGTCTCATGGCCCGCACGTCCGATGTGACCGGCATCCCGGCCTGGACCTTCTGCGCCGGCTACGGCCTGTTCCGTTTTATCGTCGAGTTTTTCCGCCAACCCGATGCGCAGATCGGCACCTTCCTCAACTTCTTTTCCATGGGGCAGCTTTTGAGCCTGCCCATGTTCCTTGTGGGCAGTTTCATGGTCATCAGGCTTTTTCGGCGCGGAAGCCACCCCCAAAAACAGTAGGGCGGGGCTTTACCTGCTGCTTCGGAACAAAAAAATCGGAAAGATTTTTTTATGTAACCGCCGATGAATGGAATAAACGCAGATAACGTCAAAACCAAAGTGTAATCGGGGTTTGAATTTATCGGCGTTTATCACATTCATCCCTGTTTCAGATGCCTTTTAATGTTATGCTGCATTACCCGACATACTGAAATACACATCCGACAGGAGGTTCACCCATGATAAGCAAAAAAATGGCTGATTCGCTCAACAAGCACATGAATCTTGAACTCTACTCCGCGCACATCTATCTTTCCATGTCGTCATGCGCCAACGAGATGGGGTTGAAAGGGGCTGCCAACTGGTTCATGGTGCAGTATCGGGAGGAGATGGTCCATTTCATGAAGTTTTATGCCTACCTTGTCGACCAGGGGGTGAATGTGGAACTCCTGTCCAGCAAGGCTGTGCCGAACACGTACAAGTCGCTGTTGGATATGATGCAGCGGACCCTGACCCATGAGGAACTCATTACCAAATGCATCAACGAGTTGAGCGAGCAGGCCACCCAGGAGAAGGACCATGCGACGCAGATCTTTCTGCAATGGTTCGTAACCGAGCAGATCGAGGAGGAGAACAACGATCGTGACCTGATCGCCAAGCTCAAGCTGGTCGGCGACAATGGCCATGGCATCCTGATGATCGACGCCGAAATGGCGAAACGCGTGTTCGTGCAGCCCGCCGGCGCCCCGTTTGCCGTGTAACATGAAGATCCGTTTTTGCGAACATAACAAGGGCAAAGGCAAGGTCTACCGCCGCCTGAAGGAGGAGTTCCCCGATCTCAGCATCAAGATCAAGGAGTGCATAAAGCAGTGCTCCGCCTGTCGGGAGATGCCCATGGCCACGGTTGACAAGGAAAAGATCACCGCCCGCGACGGCGACAGGTTGTACGACAAGATCGTCGCGGCGATTCGCGTGAAGCAGGCAAAGGAAGAATGAACGGAAGAACGCAGCATTCTCCGGCGTTCTTCCGTTTCGAGAGGGTGCGGGTGCGTGATTGACGGTTGCCGTCAATGGAGTTTTGTGCTACATATCACAACTCATTCTTCGTCAACGGAGTACGCGCCCGTAGCTCAGTTGGATAGAGCAACGGCCTTCTAAGCCGTGGGCCGCAGGTTCGAATCCTGCCGGGCGCGCCAGTCTCGACAAAGGTGTGCGGATATGACCTCTACCCCTGGTTCCCGTCCATATTCTCCAATAGAACGGAAAAAGCCGGGTTTCCTGCAATACGAGGAATCCGGCTTTTTTCATGGTGGCTGTCTTTGTTTTCGACGCTGTGACCGAATCAACGAACAAGGGAGGGATTGAATTATGAAGCGAATAGTAGTGCCGATGATCGCATTGTTGTTGCCGTATGGGATGTCGTCAGCCGTTCTGGCAGGAGGGGCTCAGGACCCCGGCCCGGAAGTCATCAACCTCAAGATGGGCGTCATGTCGCTTCCGTTTCAGCACAGAAAGCACCAGAAGGATCTCAACAACGAATGCTTTCACTGCCACGCGCGCGAGAACGGAAAGATCGACAGTTGGGGCAAGGACACCGCCCACAAGATCTGTATCTCATGTCACGATCTCTACGACAAAGGCCCGGTCGAGTGCCACCAGTGCCATAAGAAGTAGGCCTTTGTTTGGTCCAGCCATTCCCGGCCCGCCCCACAGGCGGGCCTTTTTCGTGGAACCTGCCGGGGCTCGCCGGCGTACCCTTCACCCGGCCTGACGCGGGGTTACGCGGAGTTGTTACCCTTCTTAAGTCGTTGCAAACGGTTGTTGAGGGCTTGCCGCGTGATGCCCAACAGCCGGGCGGCAATTCCCTGGTTGTTCTTTGCGATTTCCAGCGCCCTGCGGATCAGTTCCGTTTCGGCATGTTTCAGCGTGGGGAACCGATCGAAGGTGACGCCGTTGGCTCCTGTGTGGATCTTGGGCGCAAGGCTGTTCTCCTGAGGCGGGAACGAATCCCGCTCCCGTTCGATAAGCTCGCTGAAGTACTCGGTTGACAGTTTCGATGACGTTGCCTTGGTCACGCTGTCAAAGACCATGGCTTTCAGTTCCCGCACATTGCCGGGAAAATCGTAGCTGCACAGGAGATCGACGAGTTCCTTCCGGTAGACGGGCCTTTCCTTCCCCATGATTCTGGCTGTTTCTTCGACAAAATGGTCCAGAAGGAACGGGATGTCATCCAGGCGGTCCCGCAAGGGGGGGATGGACACCTGGTGGGTGCAGAGGCGATAATAGAAGTCCTTGCGGAACTTTCCTTCGTTCACCAGTTGCCGCAGGTTGTGGTTTGAGGCGACCACGAGGCGGGCATTGCTCTGAAGGGGATTGTCCGACCCGAGGGGGTAGTATTCGTTTTCCTGGAGAAGGCGGAGCAGCTTTACCTGGGAGATTTCGTTCAGGTCTCCGATCTCATCGAGGAATATGGTGCCGTTGGCCGCCTTTTTTATGAGGCCTTCCCGATCCTGGTTCGCTCCGGTGTAGGCGCCTTTTTTATGGCCGAAGAGCGTATCGGAGAACATCAGGTCATCCAGCCCCGAGATATTGACGGATACGAAATCCCCCTTCTGCTTGCTCATGCTGTGGATCGCCCGGGCGACGAGTTCCTTGCCCACCCCGGTTTCGCCATTGATCAGGACCGCCTGATGGGAATTCGATATGATCTCCACATACTGCAGGAGTGAGAGCATGTTCTTGTTTTGCGTGACAATGGAGTGCCGCGAGGCGATTGTCGATGGGGGAGTGATGGCCTGGGGCGAGTCCTGGAGAGAGTTGATGCCGTCATTCAGGGAACGCAGCTCCAGCGCCCGGGTAATGCTGGCCATGAAGCGGTTGATGGATATCGGTTTTGTCAGATAATCCACCGCCCCGGCCTTGATGCAGTCGATTGCCGAATCGATCTGGCTTTCCGCCGTTACGATGATGACCGGGACGTGCGGTTTGTTCTTGGTAAACAGTTCAAGGAGGTACATGCCGTGGAACCTGGGCATCGACAGGTCCAGCACCACAGCAGCGACTTCCTGGAGGTTGAAATAATCGAGCGCCCTGCGGCTGTCGTCGAAGGTAATGACATTGTCGTATCCATCGTGACAGAGCAATGACCTGAGCAATGACAAGGCCTGGGGGTCATCATCCACGATCATGATCGGTGCGGTGCCGTTATTGGAGTTTTCCATGATCAACTCGCGTATGGTCGGATTTTTCTGTTTTCGTGTGTATAAAACACAGCGATGCTGCGCCATTTTTCTGGATTCTATATCAAAAAGATCAGTATTTCAATCGGCCAGGGGAAGGCTTGGGCTATAAAGGCGCTCATTTTTGATGAAGAACCATGCTATCCGCCGTCCCCCCGGCGCCTTGAACCGGCCTGCCGCGCCCGGCCAGGGCAAGCTCCGTCCGGTCCCCTCTGCTCCCACAACAACATTAAAAAATATAGAGGTGAAATTGTTGCGATCTTTTGCTATGAATACTGCTGAGCCTGTTTAAGATAAAATAGGTCTTTATTGTGCGAAGTCACGCGTCTGATACCTTTTTCCCGGAGTAGCCGATCCCGTCATGGCTGAATCAGGACAACAAATTGTAGGGCTGGCAGGAGGGGTCGCCTTATGCGGCGCCATCTTTGTCGTTGATCTGCTGGCCCCTCCCGGCATCGCGGTCTGGATCGGCTACCTCTTCATGCCGATGCTTCTGTTTCGGAGGTTGGGGGCCGGGCCCGTCACCTGGCTGGCAGGTGCCGGCACGGTGCTGATGGTTGTCGATCTCCTGGTGACGCCTCCGGCCATCCCTTTCGGAACAGCCCTCTTCAACAGGGTTCTGGCGATGATCGTGCTGTGGCTGACGGTCGCCTTTCTGAGGATGCATTCGCGGATGGGCGCATCGTGCGCGGAAAGCGAAGCGCGTTACGACAGCCTGTTCAACGGCAGCACCGATGCAATGCTCATAATCGAGCCGCACAGCGGGAAGATTGTGGATGCCAATCCCGCGGCGGTTTCGTTCTACGGCTATTCGAGAGAACAACTTACCGCCCTGCGGATATTCGACATCAATGCCGATGGCCGGGATGTGACCAGGGAAAACATGCGCCATGCCGGCAACGGAACCTCTTCCCGGTTCATTTTTCAGCACCGTCTGGCCGATGGCTCCCTGCGGAGCGTGGAGGTGTCTTCCGGAGCAATACGCTTCCAGGGCAAGGCCCATCTTTTTTCGATCATCACCGATATCACCGAGCGGAGACGGGTTGAGCAGGATCTGCAGCAGGCCCATGCAGAGCTTGAGCGGCGGGTTGCCGAGCGGACTTCCGAACTGGCGGAAACGATTCGCGTCCTGCAGACGGAGATCGGCGAGCGGGAGCGGGCTGAAGATGCCTTGCGGGAAAACGAGGAGCGCTATCGGTCCCTCTTCAACAACAGTATCGATGGCATCCTGCTTGCCACCCCCGACGGCGACGTCCTGGAGGCGAATCCCGAGGCTTGCCGCATCCTCGGCATGACCGAAGAGGAGGTGTGCGGCCGGGGCAGGCGGGAAATTGTCGATGTGGACGATCGGCAGATGGCGGCCCTGCTGGAGGAGCGGACGCGGACCGGCAAGGTGCGCGGAGAGGTTATGTTCGTTCGCAAGGACGGCAGCAGGGTCCCGTGCGAGCTCAGCTCGTCCTTGTTTGCCGACAAGGATGGAAATTCCAGAGCGTGCATCATTTTTCGCGATATATCGGAACGGAAGAGGACGGAAGAATACCTCGTCAGGACCTCCGATGAGATCCGGGACCTGTACAACAATGCGCCTTGCGGTTATCACTCCCTGGACGAACACGGCGTCTTCGTGCTCATCAACGACACGGAACTCAATTGGCTGGGCTACAGCAGCCAGGAGGTCGTCGGTACCATGAGCTTCAGTGACCTCCTTGCGGACAACAGCAAGCAGGCATTCGAGGAGAGCTTCTCCCGCTTGAAGCGGGACGGACAGGTTAAGGGTGCCGAATTCGAACTGATCCGCAAGGACGGAAGCAAATTGTCGGTCATGGTCAACGCGGTTGCCATACGGGATGATGAGGGCGCCTATGTCATGTGCCGGTCAACCGCTTTCGACATTACCGCCCTCAAGCAGACGGAGTCGGCACTGCGCAAGAGCAATGAACGCTACATGCTTGCCGTCCAGGGGGCCAGCGACAGTATCTGGGACTGGGACCTGGAAACCAATACGGCCTTTGTCTCGTCCCGCTGGAAGGAGATGCTGGGGTACGGTGAAAACGAGATAGACAATGTCATGGAACAGTGGATGAGTTTGATCCATCCCGATGATCATCGGGTGGCGCTGGAAACCCTGAATGACTATCTGGAGGGACGTACCCCCGAGTTCTGTCTTGAATGCCGCCTGCGCCACCATGACGGAAGCTACCGCTGGGTGTTGACGCGGGGCGCCTGTTTCCGGGACAACGCCGGCAGCCCTCACCGTATGGCAGGGTCCCATACCGATATCACCGAACGGAAGCTGGCCGAACAGCGGCTGCTGGCAGAGACGGCCGAACGTCTGCGCACGGAGCAGGACTTGCGGGAAAAGGAACGATTGATGCTGCTCCAGAGCCGCCAGGCCGCCATGGGCGAGATGATCGGCAATATTGCCCACCAATGGCGCCAGCCGCTGAACACACTCGGGCTCATCATCCAGAGGTTGCAGCTTTTTTACAACTCGGGCAAGTTCAACGCCGAGTTTCTCCAGGAGAGCACGCGGGAAGCCATGAAGCTGGTCTATCACATGTCCCGGACCATCGACGACTTCAGGAATTTTTTCAAGCCGGACAAGGAAAAGACCTCCTTCAGCGTGCATGCCATCATTCTTCAGACCATCTCCCTGATCAGCGAGAGTTTCAAGGCCCACCATATCGAGATCGACGCGGAGACGGAAGAGGATGTGTGGGTCCCCGGCTTCCCGAACGAATATTCCCAGGTGGTCCTCAATATACTGCTGAATGCACGCGACGCCTTTACGGAGCGCGCCATCGATGACGCCAGGGTCGCGATCAGGGCCTTCGGCAGGAACGGCGCGTCCGTGGTCACCATACGCGATAATGCAGGCGGCATTCCCCCCCATGTCGTCGATAAGATATTCGAGCCCTATTACACGACCAAAGGGCCGGATAAAGGGACCGGTATCGGGTTGTTCATGGCCAAGACCATCATAGAAAAAAATATGCATGGCAGGCTCAGCGTCCGCAATACGGGCGATGGCGCGGAATTCACCATAGAGGTTTGATATGCTGATCGACCAACCGCTGGTTTCCGTCCTCTATGTGGAAGACGAACAGAGTGCGCGCGAAATCCTCTGCTCGGTATTGGAGAGCAAATACCGTTTCAAGCGACTCGATGCGGCGGAAAATGGGGAGCGGGGGCTGGCGCTCTTCAAGGAGCATCGCCACGACATCGTCATCACGGACATCAGCATGCCGGTCATGGACGGTGTCGCCATGGCGGCCGCCATAAAGTCCATCGAGCCGGAAACGGTCATCATCATCCTGACGGCGCACAGCGGGACGAGATACCTGCTGGACTCCATCGAACTGGGCATAAACAATTATGTCCTCAAGCCGGTCAATTACGAAAAACTCTTTGTGGCCGTCGACAAAAGCATCTCGACGATCACGCTGAAGCGGCAGGTCGCGTCCCAGCACCGCTTTATCCGGAAGCTCTCCCGTGCCATCGAGCAGAGTCCCAGCACGGTGTTGATCACCGACGAACGCGGGCTGATCGAGTATGCCAACCCCAAGTTTTTCGAGCTTACCGGTTACTCGCCCGCCGAGGTTATGGGTAAGAATCCGCGTATTCTCAAGTCGGGGGTCATGTCGCCGGCCTTTTATGCCGCCCTGTGGCGTGCGATCTCTGCGGGAAAGGAATGGCACGGGGAATTTCTGAACCGGAAAAAGAGCGGGGAGCTTTATTGGGAGGCTGCCGCCATTTCCCCCGTCACCGATGAAACCAGCACCATTACCAACTACGTTGCCGTAAAAGAAGACATAACCGCCCGCAAGCTTGCCGAAGAAAAGATCGAAACCCTCAACGCCGCGCTGGCGGATCGCGCCCGGGAGCTGGAATCGGCCAATGCTGACCTGGAGGCCTTCAATTACACGGTATCCCATGATCTGCGGAATCCATTGACCATTATCGACAGTTACAGCCAGCTGCTCCTGGACAAATGCGGGGCAAGCCTGGATGAGCAGGGCGAAAGGATCGTCGGGATCATCAGCCACAAAGCCAAGCACATGGAAGAGCTGTTGACGGCCCTTATCACCTTTTCAAAACTGTCCCGACAAGCCATAACCAGTGAGGCGGTGGATCTCAGCGCGATAGCATCCGGCGTCAGGGCGGAGCTGTGCCTGAGGGAGCCGGACCGTCAGATCACGTTCTGCATCCAGGATGGCGTGTGCTGTTGCGCTGACAGGCATCTGATGCACATCGTTTTGAGCAATCTTATGGGAAACGCCTGGAAATATACCTCTCCAAAGGATGAACAGCAGATAGAATTCGGGATGTTTCATGCCGATGGGAAGCCGGTTTATTTTGTCCGGGACAACGGCATCGGGTTCGATATGAACCATGCGGACAAGATGTTCGGAACCTTCCAGCGCCTGCAGACCGATGGCGATTTCGATGGATTCGGCATTGGACTGGCGACCGTGCAGCGCATCATCAGGAAACATCAGGGTGACATCTGGGCAGAGGGCGAACCGGGCAAAGGAGCCACGTTTTTCTTCTCACTCTGATGGAGCCCCGTGTCACGATTGTCAACCACCCTCCCTTTTCCCGCCCGGCAAGCCTTCGCCGCATCCTCCCGTATCCCGGCCCGAAAAATCATAGTTGACAAAGCCCCCCCAATCTGGTTTATTGTCGCCACTGTTTACGTTGTAACTATTTAAAATAGCTGAATAAATTTAGTTTTGCTAAATGTTTTGCGGTTTCAGGCGCACGATTTTCAACCACAATAAACGTTCCAGGGTACCCCTACACTTCGGAGGACATCCATGCAGAAACAGAAGTTCCGCAAGGTCATGGCCGCGAACCGCGGCGAGATCGCCATTCGCATCTTTCGGGCCTGTACCGAGCTGGGTATCGGCACGGTAGCCATCTATTCGGAAGAGGACAAACTGTCGCTCCACCGCTACAAGGCCGACGAGGCCTACCTAGTCGGCAAGGGCAAGGCGCCCATCGACGCCTACCTGGGGATCGACGAGATCATCGCCCTGGCTCTCAAGGCGGATGTGGACGCCATTCACCCCGGTTACGGCTTCCTGGCCGAGAATGCCGAGTTTGCCGAGAAATGCGAGGCCAACGGAATCGCCTTCATCGGCCCCACGGCCGAAATGCAGCGCGCCCTGGGCGACAAGGTGGCGGCCCGCAAGGTGGCCTTCGCCGCGGGGGTGCCCACCGTGCCCGGCACCGAGGACCCCATCGAGAAAGAGGAGGAGGCCTTACGGTTCGCCAAGGAGCACGGCTACCCGATCATCATCAAGGCCGCGGCGGGCGGCGGCGGCCGCGGCATGCGCGTGGCCAACAACAAGAAGGAGCTTTTGGAGGGGCTCGTGGCGGCCGGCAGCGAGGCCAAGGCGGCCTTCGGCAATCCGGCCGTGTTCCTGGAGCGCTACCTGGCCAATCCCAAGCATATCGAGGTGCAGGTGCTGGGGGACAACTTCGGCAACCTGGTGCATTTCTACGAGCGGGACTGCTCGATCCAGCGCCGTCACCAGAAGGTGGTCGAGTTCGCACCATCCCTGTCCCTGTCCCAGAAGACCCGCGAAGAGCTGTGCGACGCCGCCCTCAAGATCGCCGGCCAGGTCAAATACCGCAACGCCGGCACCGTGGAATTCCTTCTGGACCAGGAGGGGAACTGGTACTTCATCGAGATGAACCCCCGCATCCAGGTGGAGCACACCGTGACCGAGATGATCACCGGCCGCAACCTGGTGCAGGACCAGATCCTGATCGCCTGCGGCCACAGGTTGTCCGACCCCGAGATCAACATCTCCAGCCAGAGCGCCATCGACATGCGCGGCTATGCCATCCAGTGCCGCATCACCACCGAAGACCCGGCCAACAACTTTGCCCCGGACTTCGGCACCCTGACCACCTACCGCTCGGCGGCCGGCTGCGGGGTGCGGCTGGATGCGGGCAACGCCTTCACCGGCGCCAAGATTACCCCCCATTACGATTCCCTGCTGGTCAAGATCAGCTCCTGGGGACTCACCTTCCAGGCCGCGGCCCACATCATGAACCGCGCCCTGCAGGAGTTCCGCGTGCGCGGCGTCAAGACCAACATCGGCTTCCTGGAGAACGTCGTCACCCACCCGGTCTTTCTCAAGGGGGATTGCGACACCTCGTTCATCGAGAAACATCCGGAACTGCTCAAGGTCCGCGAGAAAAAGGACCGGGCCAGCAAGGTGCTCAAATTCCTGGGAGAGGTGGTCGTCAACGGCTCGCCCGGCATCGCCAAGCCGCTCAAATCGGCCGACCTCTTGGAGGCCCGGGTGCCGGAAACCGACGTGACCAAACCCCGCCCGGCCGGCTCCCGCGACCTGTTCATGACCCTGGGGGCCGAGGGGCTTTCCAAGTGGATCCTGGAACAGAACAAGCTGCTTTTGACCGATACGACCATGCGCGACGCCCACCAGTCCAACCTGGCCACCCGCGTGCGCACCTACGACCTGCTCAGGATCGCCGAGCCGACCTCCCACCTGGGGGCCGACCTGTTTTCCCTGGAATGCTGGGGCGGCGCCACCTTCGACGTCTCCATGCGTTTTCTCCGGGAAGACCCCTGGCAGCGGCTGCACAAGCTCTCCGAGCTGATCCCCAACATCCTGTTCCAGATGCTCCTGCGCGGCTCCAACGCCGTTGGCTACACCAACTACCCGGACAACGTGGTGCAGAAGTTCGTGGAAGAGGCCGCCAACTCGGGTATCGACATCTTCCGCATCTTCGATTCCCTCAACTGGACCACCGGCATGCAGGTGGCCATGGAGGCGGTGCGCAAGACCGGCAAGATCTGCGAGGCAGCCATCTGCTACACCGGCGACATCACCGACCCCAAACGGGACAAGTACCCGCTGGAATACTACGTGAACATGGCCAAGGAACTGGAAAAGATGGGCGCCCATATCCTGGCCATCAAGGACATGGCCGGCCTGCTCAAACCCCTGGCCGCCTACAAGCTGGTCAAGGCGCTCAAGGAAAACGTCGGCATCCCGGTCCATCTCCACACCCACGACACCTCCAGCAACGGCAGCGCCACCCTGCTCAAGGCCAGCGAGGCCGGGGTGGATATCGTGGATGCCGCCCTGTCGTCCTTCTCGGGACTGACGGCCCAGCCCAACCTGAACGCCCTGGTGGCGGCCCTGGAAGGGAGCGAGCGCGATCCGAAGGTGAACGCCCCGGGCCTGCAAAGGCTGGCCAACTACTGGGAGACGGTGCGCGACTACTACGCCCCGTTCGAGTCGGGCCTCAAGTCCGGTACGGCCGAGGTCTACCACCACGAGATACCGGGCGGCCAGTATTCCAACTACAAGCCACAGGTGGCCGGCTTGGGGCTCCTGGAACGCTGGGACGAATGCAAGGAGATGTACCACAAGGTCAACGTCCTGTTCGGCGACATCGTCAAGGTTACGCCGTCATCCAAGGTGGTGGGCGACATGGCCATGTTCCTGGTCAAGAACAACCTCGAGCCCCAGGACGTCTTCACCAAAGGGGACGAACTGGCCTTCCCGGAGTCGGTGGTCGGCATGTTCAAGGGGATGCTGGGCCAGCCCTACCAGGGGTGGCCCCAGGAGTTGCAGCGGATCATCCTGAAGGGTGAGCAGCCCATTACCTGCCGCCCCGGCGAGCTGCTGGAACCGGTGGATTTCGACGAGGAACGGCTCAAACTGGAGGAAAGGCTGGGGCATGCGGTCAGCGACAAGGCGCTCGTCTCCAATATCCTGTACCCCAACGTGTATCCCGAGTTCGACCGCCATCGCCAGGAATACTCCGACACTTCGGTGATCCCTACGCCGATCTTCTTCTATGGCCTGGAGCCGGGCCAGGAGACTTCCATCGAAATCGAGCCGGGCAAGACCCTGATCATCAAGCTCAACGCCGTGGGGCGCGTACAGTCCGACGGCACCCGCACGGTGTACTTCGAACTGAACGGCAACAACCGCTCGGTGGTCATCCGCGACCTGTCGGCGCAGACCGATGAGGTGGTGCGGGAGAAGGCCGACAAGGGCAATCCCAACCACGTGGGCGCCCCCATGCCGGGCAAGGTGCTCAAGGTCAACGTCAAGGCGGGCGATCCGGTCAAGGCCGGCGACGTGCTGATGGTGACCGAGGCCATGAAGATGGAGACCAACATCAAGGCCAAGGCCGACGCCAAGGTGGTCGAGGTGAAGTTCAAGGAAGGGGAGAAGGTGGAAAAGGAAGACCTGATCATCGTCATGGGCTGACGAGAACGAGCACATTTCCGCTCCGGCCTCGCCAGTCTTCGGCCTTGCTTCGTGCGACGCAGCGCTGCTGCGCCTCCACGCAAACCCTTGACTGCCAAACACGGAACGAAAAATTACTCGTTCCTGATCAAATGGGTGCAGGAACAGGACGCCCTGCTTCGAATTTCCGAGGCAGGGCGTTCTTTTTTTCCATAGCGGCGGGAAAGCGGTATACTAGATTAGATACAGAGCAGGCTGTTGTGTGCAGCCAGGGGAGGTCATGTCTATGGATGCCGAAAAAACGCCCAACAGTTCGGATGTTTCCCTTGCCGGCCGCATTGCGGGAGCGGTGTGGGGGCAGTTCGTGGGCGACGCCTTTTGCCTCGGAAGCCACTGGATTTACGACCTGGCCGAGTTGGAGCGGCTATTTCCCGGCGGGCCGCAGGGTTTTGACCCGCCGGCCGAGGGGCATTACCATTTCGGCAAGAGTCCGGGAGAGTTGACCCACTACGGAGATGCCGCGCTGCTCCTGTTGCGCTCGCTGATGGAGCGGGACGGTTTCGATGCCGCCGATTTCGGGAGCCGTTTCGTGGCGATGGTGGAATGCCCGGCTTACAAGGGGTACCGCGACCACGCCGCCACCGGGACCCTGGCCAATTATCGGGCCTTCCGGGAAGCCCATCCCGATGCGGCCTACAGCTTCCAGAAGGGGGCAGACGACGACCAGCCTGCCACCATCAGCCGGCTGGCGCCGCTGGCAGCGCGTTATTTCCGCAGCAGCGATTATCTGGTGCAGGTGGAGCGGGCCACGCGGGTCTGTCAGAATAACGAGCGTGCCGTGGCCTATCTCAAGGCCCATGCGGTGATCCTGGCCGAGCTGTTCTCGGGCCGCCCATTGACGGAGGCGTTCAACAAAGCCGCCGAACAGTTGGCGCCGGAGGGGCCGTTGGGTGCCGAGGTGAGCCGGAAGATCAGGGATGCCTTCTCGTCCCGCACTCTGCCGGTGCGTACGGTGACGGTACGATTCGGCCAGTCCTGCCCGTTGGCCAACAGTTTTCCGGCCGCGGTGCACTGCGCCTTGCACCATGCCGACGATTTCAGCGGGGCGCTGAAAGCTACGGCGGCGGCTGGCGGCGACAACGCCGGCCGGGCGGCCATGATCGGGACCTGGCTGGGCGCGTCTCTGGGCGTTTCCGCCATCCCGGGCGAATGGCGTCTGCGCCTCAGGGCACGCGCCGAGATCGAGAACGGCGTCGGACGATTGATGAGGGTGGAGTGAGTTCAGGTTGTTGAAAAACAGCCATCAGGCCTTCGTCCTCAAAAGCCCTTTTGTGCGGCGTAGCGCTGCTACGCCTCCGCGGGGCTTTTTTGCGGGTGCGACGATCTGACTATTTTTGAACATCCTGGGCTTTTCAACACTATGAGCGGCTCGGGCCGCCTTTTTTATTGCTTTTGACTCGCCGGCGCCCCTGACGTATAATCGCTCCCCGACGGTCGCCGACGATGCCTGCCGCGCCACCATAAGAACGTAGGGACGGCATCGTTTCCCCCGAGAGGAGCCCCATGCAATTCTTTATAGACCCCTATTTCCCCGATGACATACACGCTGTTGGCGACGCAGGCATGGCCGGGTTCGAAGAGAAACGGCCGTTGTATTTTTCCGGTTGCAAGAATTTCCTCGGCCACTATCGCGACGAGATCAGAAAACTGCACGATGCGGGCGCATCCGGCAGCGAGGTGGCCCATCTGCTCTGCGACATGATGGACGAGCTCAACAACAAGCTCTTCCAGAGTATCCTGTACGACGTGGACGGCGGCAGCATGATGGAGCACATCACCCTGGTAGCGGTGGGGGGGTATGGCCGCGGTGAACTGAATCCCTGCTCCGATGTCGATATCATGTTCCTGCACGACGGCAGCATGCCGGCGGCGCGCGTGGAGGACGTGGCCCAGAAGCTCCTGTATTTCCTGTGGGACATGCGCCTGGACGTGGGTTATTCGGTACGGAGGATCGCCGACTGCGTCGAAATGGCCGCCGCCGACAGCACGGTCAAGACCGCCCTGATCGACACCCGCTATTTGAGCGGAAACCGGCAGTTGTTCGACAATCTCTCCAAGGTGATCTTCACCCAGATCCTGACCAGGTCCAGTGACAAGTTCGTCAAGGAAAAGATGGCCGACATGAAGAGCCGGCGGGAGAAGTACGGCTCGACCGTCTATCTGCTGGAGCCCAACCTGAAGGAAGGCGAGGGGGGGCTGCGCGACCTGCAGACCGCCATGTGGGCGGCACGCGTCAAGTACAAGTTCACCAGCCCCAAGGAGTTGATCATCAAGGGCATACTGACGGAAGAGGAGTTGGACACCTATTACGCCGCCCTCGACTACCTCTGGCGCATCCGCAATGAGCTGCATTATTTCAACGGCCGCAAGAACGACCAGCTCACCTTCGACGCGCAGGTGCATCTGGCCCGTTTCATGGGGTACCAGGATCACGGCAAGGTGCTTGCGGTGGAAGATTTCATGCGGGATTACTACCGCCACGCCAACCGGGTCGAACACTTTGCCTCGAGCCTGGTGTCCCAATGCATCTGGCGCGACGAGGGGGCCCTGAAGATCCTCGGGTATTTTGTGCGCCGGCCGGTGGGGGACGGCTGCTTCGTGCTCAAGGGGGAGTTGATCATCCCGGACGAGACGGTGGTGAACAAGAACCCGGTCGTCCTGATGCGTTTATTCGAGTTGGCCCAGAAACACGGCGTCAGCCTGAACGTTCGCGTCAAGGCCCTGGTTCGCAAGAGTCTCCATCTGGTCAACGACAAGTTCCGCCGCAACCGTGACGTGAACCAGTCGTTTTTGGCCATCCTCCGCTCGCCCAAGGAGGTGGCCGAAACCCTGCGCAGCATGCATCACCTGGAGTTCCTCAACCGCTACATCCCCGAACTGGAGCACATCTACTGCAAGGTCCAGCACGACGTCTACCATATCTATACCGTGGACATTCATACCCTGTTTGCCGTTGAAGAAGCCGAAAAAATGCTGACGGGCCAATCGAAGGACGTGCTCCCCTTTCCGTGCGAGGTGGCTTCCCAGGTCGGCAAGCGCGAACTGCTGCTCTTGGCGGTCCTGTTTCACGACATCGGCAAGGGGGAAGGGGGAGGGCACGCCGAAAAGGGCGCAGCCATGATCCCCACCATTGCCCGGCGCATGGGGCTCTCCAAGGAAGGGACCGAACGGCTGGAGTTCCTGGTGCGTCATCACCTCCTGTTCGCCCACATATCACAGCGCCGCGACCTGCACGACGAACGGATGGTGGTCCAGTTCGCACGCCAGATGGAGACCAGCGAAAACCTGAAGATGCTCTATCTGTTGACCATTGCCGATGTCAGGGCAGTGGGTTCCGATGTCTGGACCAACTGGAAAGCGCTTCTGTTCCAGGAACTGTACGAAAAGGCCTTCAATGTGCTGGAACGGGGCGACTTTCATCTGGAAGCCAGCAGCGAGCGGGTCAAGGGGGTCATCAAGAAGGTTACGGAACTGCTGCAGGACGACTTCCCGGTGGCCGCGGTCCGGGAAGAGCTGAAGGCCATGCCGGTCCGGTTGTTGCTTTCCAACGACCTGACCCTGATCTCCAGCCATGCCCGGATGCTGCTCGGCCTGGAAACGGACGATCTGCTCATGAAGGTCGTCCACCAGCAGGAGAGCGGCTATTCCGAGTTCACCATCTGCACCCACGACATGCCGGGCCTGTTTTCGCGCATTACCGGGGTCATGGCGGCCAATGGCGTCAACATCCTGGGGGCCCAGATCAACACCAGCCGGAACGGCAAGGTGCTGGACATCCTCCAGGTCAATTCGCCCCAGGGTCTGGTCATCACGGACGAACAACGCTGGCAGAAGGTCCAGGGCGACATGCGTCGCGCCCTCCATGGCGAGGCCAGCGTGGCCGAGCTTGTGGAGAATCGTCAACGTCCGTCGCTCCTCACCTCCCGCCCCATCCCGCGCTTTCCGACCCGGGTGGAGATCGACAACGAGGTGTCTGAGGATTATACGGTCATTGATATCTACACCCATGACAAGGTCGGGCTGCTCTACCTGATCACCAGCACCCTGACCCATCTGGGCCTCTACATCGGGGTTTCCAAGATTTCCACAAAGGTCGATCAGGTGGCCGACGTCTTTTACGTGCGGGATATCTTCGGCCAGAAGATCGTAGCCGACGAGAAGCTGGAAGAGATCATATCGTACCTGATACGAGCCATCGACGAATGGGTGTAATCCTCTGGAACTGAAAGGCTCGATCATGGCGGAAAAACAATGTAACGACCCCCTGCACGGCGTTACCCTGAAGATGATGCTGACCGATCTGGTCGAACATTACGGCTGGGCGGAATTGGGGAGGCGCATCGATATCAGGTGTTTCACCCATGAGCCGAGCATGGGGTCCAGCTTGAAGTTTCTACGGAGAACGCCGTGGGCTAGGGATAAGGTGGATGAGTTGTATTTGCGGTGGAAGCTGGAGGGGACGCAGGTGAGCGGTTATGACCGTGAACCGTGCGCCATTCCGGGAGAACCCCGGACTCCATGAACGACTATCTCGATCTCTTCATAAACTACCTGGCCGTGGAAAAGGGGCTCTCGGCCAACACCCAGGAGGCCTACAGCCGGGACCTGGCCCGCTACCTGGATTTTCTCGACAAACAGGGGTGCCGGTCTCCCGATAGCGTGAAGCCGACTGATATTGCGCTCTTCATGGGACAGTTGAAAGACCGGGGGGTCGGACCGCGCAGCCGGGCGCGCTGCCTGTCGGCCATCCGCATGTTCCACAAGTTCCTCATGGTGGAGAACTACGCCGAAACCAATCCGACCTCGATCATCGAAGCGCCCCGCATCCTGCACAAACTGCCGGAATTCCTCTCGACCCGGGAGGTGGACGCCCTGTTCGCCGCCTGCGCCGGCCCCTCGGCAGAGAACGTCCGCGACCTGGCCATGCTGGAGTTGCTCTATGCCACCGGCCTGCGGGTGTCGGAGCTGGTCGGCCTCAAGCTGCGGGAGGTCAACCTGGACTCCGGTTACCTGATGACCGTGGGGAAGGGGAACAAGGAACGACTGGTGCCCATCGGCGAGTCGGCCCGGGACAAGGTCGGGGCGTATCTTGTGGCGGTACGCGCCAAGATGGACCCCCTGGGGGCGAACCCCTTTCTCTTCCTTTCCCGCCTGGGCGCGGACATGAGCCGCCAGGCATTCTGGAATATCGTCAAGAAGCGGGCCTTTTTGGCCGGCATCCGCAAGAACATCTCGCCCCACACCCTGCGGCACTCCTTTGCCACCCATCTGCTGGAAAACGGCGCCGACCTGCGCAGCGTGCAGATCATGCTGGGGCACGCCGACCTCTCCACGACCCAGATCTACACCCATGTCACCCGCGAGCGCCTGAAACGACTGCACCAGCAGATCCATCCCCGGGGGTAGCGGCTCGCAAAAAAACGTCTGCCACGGTGGCGCAGAGACGCTGAGGCTTCAAAGGCTCACGGCTACCACCCCCGACCCTTTAGGCCCCAGAGGGTCCTCCTGAACCAGGAGGGGAGAAAAACACCCAGATCTTCCCCCTCCTTGATAAGGAGGGGGCCAGGGGGTGGTTGATTGATAACGTAACACGACCGCCACGATTACCCTTGAAACTATTCTGTGCTTCGAGTATAAATAGAGTTTATTATTAAGCCGCATAAACGCCGTCGTGCGTTGATCATAACTGTCCGAAATCCTTCTATTGTTATGCCATTTTGGGGCATGTGCTTCGTCAGTCCGGGAACCCTGGAGTTTGTGTGAAAATCTGTTCGCTGGCCAGCGGCAGCAAAGGAAATTGTCTGTACGTCGAAACCGGCGACACGCGTCTCTTGGTCGATGTGGGGCTGTCGCTGCGCGAGACGCTGCTGCGCATGGAGGCGCGGAACATCGATGCCGCCCGTGTCCATGCCGTCTTGGTCAGCCACGAGCATATCGACCATATCCGCAGCGTGGGGGCCTTTGCCCGCAAGTTCAAGGTGCCGGTGGTCGCCAGTCACCTGGTGTGCAAAAAGGCGGAAAAATACCTGCACAAGGCTCGCCTGGTCGAATTCGAGGCCGGCTGCGCCCTGTCGTTCCGTGATATTGAGGTCGATCCGTTCCCCATCACCCACGACGCCTGCGATCCGGTCGGCTTTGTCCTTACGTCGCGTGAGGGACGCTGCGGCTCGGCCACCGACCTGGGGATCGTTACCCGCCTGGTGGCGGAGAAGTTGCGCGGCTGCCGGGCGCTCAACCTGGAGTCGAACCACGACGTGGAGATGCTCATGAGCGGCCCCTATCCCTGGGAGTTGAAGCAGCGCATCAAGTCGCGTCACGGCCATCTCTCCAACGAAGAATCCCTGGAGCTTTTGTTCGACCTGGCCCATAGCGGGCTGGAGGCGCTGGTGATGGCCCACCTGTCCGAGATCAACAACCACCCGGACCATGTGGTCCGCACCACCGGGGCCTTTCTGCGCGACCAGAACGTCTGCGCCCCCCGGATCGTGATCGGCGACCAGTACCGCGCAAGTGACGTTATGACGATTTAACCTAAAGACGGCAGTTATTCACCACAAAGACACAAAGAGCACAAAGGATTCTCAGGGTAGCGGCGAAAGCCGTTCTCCCTGAAGGTGAGTCGAGCCAATAATGAAATTGTCACATAACTGGCTGAAATTATTATTTGTATGCTTTGTGCCCTTTGTGCCTTTGTGGTGAACTGCTTTTTCTAGATTTAGCGGTTCTATAATCTCAAATTGATACCAGGAGTTACCATATGATACCTCGATATACCCGTCCCGACATGGCCCGCATCTGGGAACCCGAAAACCGCTTCCGCATCTGGCTGGAGATAGAAACCCTGGCATGCGAGGCCCAGGCTGAGCTGGGCGTCATCCCCAAGGAGGCGGTGCCGGTCATCCGCGAGAAGGGGAACTTCGACATCGCGCGCATCGACGCCATCGAGGCCGAGGTGAAGCACGACGTGATCGCATTTCTCACCTCGGTGGCCGAGTATGTCGGGCCCCAGGCGCGTTTCATCCACCAGGGCATGACCTCCTCCGACGTGTTGGATACCTGTCTTTCTGTGCAGTTGGTTCAGGCCGCCGACGAGTTGCTGGCAGACCTGGACATGGTGCTGGCGTCCATCAAGGAGCGCGCCCTGGAACACAAGGACACCGTCTGCATCGGCCGCTCCCACGGCATCCACGCCGAACCGGTCACCTTCGGCCTCAAGCTGGCCTCCTGGTACGCCGAGATGCAGCGCAACCGCAAGCGCCTGGCCGCGGCCCGCGAGAACATCGCCACCGGCGCCATATCCGGCGCGGTCGGCACCTTCGCCAATATCGACCCTTACGTGGAAGAGTATGTCTGTAAAAAGATGGGGCTCACCCCCGAGCCGGTCTCGACCCAGGTCATCCCCCGTGACCGCCATGCCGAGTATTTTTGCGTTCTGGCCCTGGTCGCCTCGTCCATGGAGCGCATCGCCATCGAGGTCCGCCACCTCCAGCGCACCGAGGTGCTGGAGGCGGAGGAGTTCTTCAGCAAGGGGCAGAAGGGGTCGTCGGCCATGCCCCACAAGCGCAACCCGATCCTCTCCGAAAACCTGACCGGACAGGCCCGCTATATCCGTTCCATGTGCATCCCGGCGCTGGAGGACGTGGCCCTGTGGCACGAGCGGGACATCTCCCACTCCTCGGTGGAACGCTACATCGGCCCGGATGCCACGGTGGCGCTCGACTTCTCCCTGCGCCGCCTGAGCGGCCTGATCAAGAACTTGGTGGTCTACCCCAAGAACATGGTGGACAACCTCAACAAGATGAAGGGACTGGTTTTCTCCCAGAAGATCCTCCTCGACCTGACCCAGGCGGGCGTGTCGCGGGAGGACGCCTACCGCTTGGTGCAGCGCAACGCCATGAAGGTGTGGGAACAGGGCAAGGATTTCCAGGAGGAGCTTTTGGCCGACCAGGATGTGGTCGGCGCCCTGGGCGAGGCCAAGATCCGCGAGTCGTTCGATCTCAACTATCACCTCAAGCACGTCGATACCATCTTCAAGCGAGTCTTCGGTGAATAATAGTATCCTCTCTTTTGTTCAAGGGCTCTTCCGGCCGCAGGATGCGGACGGCCCCGTCCTGTTCTGGGCCAAGGAGATACTGGGCGCGCTCTTGATCCTGGCGTTTTTCTGGATGCTGGCCCAACTGGTCGTCCTGGTGCTGAACAAATGGGGCAAGCGGCTGGCCTCTTTCACCAGCACCGACCTGGACGACCGCATCCTCCAGCGGGTCATTCCCCACGTGTCGCGGCTTCTGGTCATGCTGGGCATCTACCTGGCGATCCGCTCCCTGCCGCTCCATGAAAAGCTGGTGGTGGTCCTGTCCGGCATCCTCTTCATCGTCCTGGTGATCATCGTCTTCAGCCTGATCTACCACGCCTTCGACGAACTGCTGCAATGGTACATCGCCGGCCGGCAGAACAACAGCGATGCCCTGATCTCGCGGCACATGATCCCCATCGCGGAAAAGATCGCCATGCTGTTCCTGATGGGCGCGGCGCTGATCGTCATCCTCAAGCATTTCCACTACGACATCTTCTCCCTGGTCACCGCGCTGGGCATCGGGTCGCTGGCCATCGGCATGGCGGCCAAGGACACCCTGGCCCACATGATCTCCGGGTTTACCCTCATGCTGGACCGGCCGTTCAGGATCGGCGACCGCATCCAACTGGCGGGCGGCCAGGTGGGGGATGTGACCGATATCGGCCTGCGCAGCACCAAGATCAAGACCCTGGACAACCAGCTCTTGATCATCCCCAACTCGGACCTGTGCAATACCATGCTGATCAACCAGGCTTTTCCCGACCTGCGGGCCAAGGGGCGCATCAATATCGGCGTGGCCTACGGCTGCGACGTGGATCGCGTGAAGGAGCTTCTGACGGCCACGGCCCTGGAGGTGGATGACGTGCTGCGCGACCCGGCGCCGGAGGCCTATTTTGTCTCCTTTGGCGATTCGGCACTGAACATGTCGCTCTTTTTCTGGGTGGAGGAGTATTCCCTGCTGTTCTCCACAACTGACCGGATCAATTCGCTGATCATTCGCCGCTTCAACGAAAACAGCATCGAAATCCCGTTCCCCATCAGGACGGTGATCATGGAAAAAGGAACAAACTGACATGGCTTACAGAATCGAAGTGGCCCTGAAGGAGAACGTCCGCGACGCCCGTGGAGAACGGATCAAACGGGAGATCGAGCATTTTCTGCATCTGCCGGTTGACGAGGTCCGCACCATTGACGTCTACACCGTGGATGCCCCCCTGACGCAGGAGGAGCTCCACCAGGCCGCAGCCGGCCCGTTCAGCGACCCGGTGATCCAGGAATGGAGCATCGAGCGCCCTCTGGGGGCCGGCTTTGATTTTGCCGTGGAGGTGGGGTTCCGCCCCGGCGTGACCGACAACGTAGGGCGCACCGCCCGTGAGGCCGTGGAATACCTCACCGGCCGTCCCTTCGGCGCCGGCGAAGGGGTCTACTATTCGGTGCAGTACCTGCTGAAAGGGGCCTTCGGGCTATCCGATGTGGAGCGCATCGCCACCGGCCTGTTGTGCAACACCCTCATCCAGCGCTACAGTGTACTTTCCGCGGCCGACTTCATGGCAAAGCGCGGTTTTGCGCCGACCGTCCCCAAGGTGCTGGCCGAGGTCAGGGCCGAGGTGAAGGAAATCGACCTGAACGTCTCCGACGAGGAGTTGCTGCGCATCAGCAAGGAAGGGGTGCTGGCCTTGACCCTGGAGGAGATGCGGATCATCCAGGCCCACTACCGCGACCCGCAGGTTGCGGCCGAACGCGCCACGGTGGGGCTGGGCGCCAAGCCGACCGATGTGGAGCTGGAATGCCTGGCCCAGACCTGGTCGGAGCACTGCAAGCACAAGATCTTTTCCGGCACGGTGCAGTACGAGGATGAAGAGGGAAACAAACAGGAGATCAAGTCCCTGTTCAAGTCGTTCATCCAGCGGACCACCAGGGACGTGCGCGCCAAATTGGGCGACAAGGATTTCTGCCTGTCGGTGTTCAAGGACAATGCCGGGGTGATCAAGTTCAACGACCGGCAGTCCCTGGTCTTCAAGGTGGAAACCCACAACTCCCCGTCGGCCCTGGACCCCTACGGCGGGGCCCTGACCGGCATCGTGGGGGTCAACCGCGACCCCTTCGGCACCGGACAGGGGGCCAAGCTGATCTTCAACACCGACGTGTTCTGCTTTGCCGACCCGTTCTACGAGAAACCGCTCCCCAGCCGTCTGCTCCATCCCCGCCGCATCTACGAGGGAGTGGTGGAGGGTGTGGAGCATGGCGGCAACAAGAGCGGCATCCCCACGGTCAACGGCTCACTGGTGTTCGACGAGCGTTTCGCCGGCAAGCCGCTGGTGTTCTGCGGCACGGCCGGGATCATGCCGCTTGAGATCAACGGCACGCCGGGCTATGAAAAGTCCATCAAACCGGGCGATCTGATCGTGATGACCGGCGGCCGTATCGGCAAGGACGGCATTCACGGCGCGACCTTTTCGTCCGAGGAACTGAACGAGAACTCGCCGGTCACGGCGGTGCAGATCGGCGACCCCATCACCCAGAAGCGCATGTTCGACTTCCTGATCCGGGCGCGGGACAAGGGGCTCTACCGCTTCATCACCGACAACGGCGCCGGGGGGCTCTCCTCCTCGGTGGGGGAGATGGCCGGCGAATGCGGCGGCTGCCGCATGGACCTGGCCAAGGCGCCCCTCAAGTACTCCGGCCTCAACCCGTGGGAGATTCTTATTTCCGAGGCCCAGGAACGCATGTCCCTGGCGGTGCCGCCGGAGCGGATCGACGAATTCCTGGCCATGGCCGCACGTTTCGGCGTGGAGGCCACGGTGCTGGGCGAGTTCACCGACAGCGGCGTCTTCCATGTTCTCTACGACGGCCGCACCGTGGCCTGGCTCCCCATGGCGTTCATGCACGAGGGGCTTCCCCCCATGCAGTTGCCCGCCAAGTGGGAACCGCCCCGGCATGCCGAGCCGACGGTCGAGGCCAAGGGGGATTACTCCGGCGACCTGGCGGCCCTGCTCTCGTCCCTCAACATCTGCTCCAAGGAGTCGGTGGTGCGCCGCTACGACCACGAGGTCCAGGGGGGCTCGGTGG
>Ga0207857_1000070_pt1 | contig 32056 bp, 30 predicted proteins | sample LuqExpMetageno22_FD_187780 | JGI IMG/M metagenome (GOLD analysis project Ga0207857, IMG submission 187780) | Tropical forest soil microbial communities from Luquillo Experimental Forest, Puerto Rico - Sample 22 (SPAdes) | ecosystem: Environmental > Terrestrial > Soil > Tropical forest ... | reverse complement strand
ACAGTGTCAATAAGATTGACTGGCAATTTACTACAGCCGATGCTCGGATCAAGCTGAAGAGGCTTTATCCGAATTTTTAAATGTTAATAGGTACTAGAACCAGGCAATGCCAAACGTGATGAAGCAATTGAACCATATTGATAACAGCCCGCATTTGCGGGCTGTTTTGTTTTCTGTGGCCGACCGGGGCCCAGGAGTCCTCGCAAGATTATAGAACATCAGTATAAATTAAATAGGATGCTTTGTATCTTTAATGTTGTTTTGGCCATATTGTTGTGTTAAAAATATTAACACTGTTATAAAATTATTAAATATCGCCAAAGAGAGGTGACGCTATGGGAATATACGGGATGGTACGGCAACTCACGATGGGGTGCGCTTTGGGGGTGGTGGCGTTGCTGCCGGCAAACCTTCCCGCTGCCCAGGATATGGTAAAGATCGGCCTGAGTTACCCCGAAACCGGCCCCTATGCAAAGCAGGGTCTTGACCAGCGGCGAGCTGCCGATATGGCGGTTGAGGAGATTAACGAGGCCGGTGGCATCCTGGGGAAAAAGGTGCACCTGGTCTACCGGGATACCAAGTCCAATCCCAAGGTTGCCAAGGGGAATGCCGTGGAATTGTTCGACAAGGAAGGCGTGCCAATGATCCTGGGCGGATCATCCAGCGCAGTGGCAATCGCGACAGGCGAGGTGGCCCTCCAGAAAAACCGCCTCTTTTTCGGGACCTTGACCTATTCCACGGAAACTACCGGAGAATACGGACATCGGCATATCTTCAGGGAATGTTATGACGCCTATGCCGCGGGGAAGGTGCTCTCCACCTATCTGCAAAAGAATTTTTCCGGGAAGAAGTACTTCTATATCACGGCCGACTACACGTGGGGATGGACCACGGAATCGGTGATCCGGGCGTTTACTGCCACCAAGGATACGGAAGCCAACCCGGAGATCCTGACACAGCTCGGCACCCAGGACTTCAGCAAGGCCCTGGCGCAGGCCCGGGACAGCAACGCCCAAGTGTTGGTCCTGTCGCTTTTCGGCCGCGACATGGAGATTGCCGTCAGGCAAGCCTATGAAATGGGGCTCAAAAACAGGATGCAGGTCATAGTTCCCAGCCTGAACGACGACATGGCGCAGGGGGCAGGGCCGGAGGCCATGGAAGGGGTCATCGGCACCCTACCCTGGATGTGGAGCATTCCTTTTACTTACAATTACCCCAATGGCATGGGATTCGTGAAAAGATTCGAGGCAAGATACCATCGTTATCCCACCACATCGGGCGCTTCTGCCTATGTCATCCTACACGAGTACAAAGATGCGGTGGAACGGGCCAAGACCTTCGAGACAAAGGCGGTCATCAGGGCCCTGGAAGGGCACCGGTATGTAGGACTCAAGGACGAACAATATTGGCGCGACTGGGATCACCAGTCGGTCCAGACCGTCTATGCCGTGAGGTGCAAGCCTGCAGCCGAGGTGAAAAAGAGCAGATACCAGCAGGATTATTTCGAGATCATCAACACCATGAAGGGCGACGAGGCGTCCGTTGACCATAAGGAATGGAGTGAGATCCGCGAGATGGTAGGGATGAAAAACGCCCTTGACGAGTATCGGGGCGCCAAGTAAGTCACCTATTGGTCGTGGCCTTTTTCCTACGGCCTGCCCTCACCGACAGGCCGTTTTTCGTTGCCCTCCCGGATTGTGTCAGTTCGTGCCTCGGCTATTGACTTTATCAATGCAAAGGGTATTCTCGGCACAACATCATAGTGAGGGTGCCATGAAACCGATTGTCGATCACCTGAAAGAAAAATTCTTTACCGGCCTGTTCGTGGTGATCCCGGTGGGGATCACGATTTTTATCCTGACATTTTTGTTCAACTTCGCCGACGGCATCCTCGGCAGCTATCTGGACACCCTGTTCGGTCTCATCTTCCATCACGAGCTCCATATCCCGGGCCTTGGCATGATTACCGGCGCAATGGTTATCTACCTCACGGGCATCCTGGCCACCAACGTCCTGGGAAACCAGTTCCTGAAGCTGGGGGATGAGTTGCTGTCGCGCATCCCGCTCGTCAAATCGATCTACTCGTCCAGCAAGCAGTTGATCAAGGTATTCAAGGAAGGCAAGACCTCCTATCGCCGGGCGGTCTTTGTGGAGTGGCCGCGCCCCGGCGTGCGCGCGATCGGGTTTGTGACGGCCGAGGTGGAGCGTGACGGGATACCGCTGGTGGTGGTCTACGTGCCGACCATGCCCAACCCTACCTCCGGTTTTGCCCTTTTCTTCCGGGAGAACGAGGTGTTCGACAGCGGCATGACCGTGGAAGAGGCCGTGAAATTCGTGGTTTCCGGCGGCATGGTGGTAACGTGATCGATCCCGTATCCCGACCCGTTTCTCCCGGTGCCGCCATGACCGCCGCCCTGCATGAAACCCTCAAGAGTGTTTTCGGCTATACTTCGTTCCGGCCGCACCAGCAGGAGATCATCTCCGCCATCGTCAAGGGGGAGGATGCCTTTGTCCTCATGCCGACCGGCGGCGGCAAGTCGCTCTGCTACCAGGTGCCGGCCCTGCACCGGGCCGGCGTGGGCATCGTGGTCTCGCCGCTCATATCGCTGATGAAGGATCAGGTGGACGCCCTCACGGCCAACGGCGTCGCAGCCGCTCTCTACAACTCGTCACTGAAGGAGGCAGAGGCGCGGCAGGTGTTGGCCCGGCTCCACAGTGGCCAACTGGACCTCTTGTACGTCTCGCCGGAACGGCTGATGAGCGACGCATTTCTGGAACGCCTGAAGGATCTGGATATCGCCCTGTTCGCCATCGACGAGGCCCATTGCGTCTCCCAGTGGGGGCACGATTTCCGGCCGGAATACGTGCAGCTCGGCCGACTGCGGAGCCTCTTCCCCGGGATACCGCTGATAGCCCTGACCGCTACCGCGGATCCCCAGACACGCAACGATATCATCGAACGCTTGGGACTGACGGAGGCGGTCTGCCACGTGGCCGGTTTCGACCGTCCGAACATCCGCTATACGGTCTTGGAAAAGCAGAAACCGTTCCAGCAATTAAGCGCCTTTCTCAAAGGGCGCCCCGACGAGGCCGGGATTGTCTACGCCCTCTCCCGCAAGCGGGTGGAGGAGCTGGCGGGGCGTCTGGCCGAGGCCGGTGTCAAGGCTGCTCCCTATCATGCCGGCCTTTCGGACAAGGATCGTCAGCAGACCCAGGACGCCTTCCAACGGGACGACCTGCGGGTGGTCGTGGCAACGGTGGCGTTCGGCATGGGGATCGACAAGCCCAATGTACGCTTTGTGGTGCACTATGACCTGCCCAGGAACATCGAGAGCTATTACCAGGAAACCGGCCGGGCCGGCAGGGATGGGCTGCCGGCCGAGGCCTTGCTCTTGTTCGGCTACGGCGATATCGCCATCTCCCGCGCCCTGATCGAGAACGGCGGCAACCCGGAGCAGAACCGGATCGAACTGCACAAACTGAACGCCATGGTCGGCTTTGCCGAGGCGCTTACCTGCCGTCGCCGGGTGCTCCTGGGCTATTTCGGCGAGCACCTGGAGGAGGATTGCGGCAACTGCGACGTCTGCCACAGCCCGCCGGAGCGCTACGATGCCACCGAGGATGCCCAGAAGGCCCTCTCCTGCGTCTACCGGGTCGGCCAGCGCTTCGGCATGGGACATGTCATCGAGGTGCTGCGCGGTTCCCACAGCCAACGCATCATGAACCTGGGACATGACCGGTTGTCCACCTACGGTATCGGCAAGGAACTGTCCCAGGACACCTGGGGGGCACTCATACGACAACTGCTGCACCTGGGCTACCTGGAGCAGGATATGGGCAATTATTCCGTGCTGCGGCTGACGTCCCGTTCCAAGCCGGTCCTGCGGGGAGAAGAACGGATCGTATTGGCTCGGCCGCGGGCCAGGGTGGTGGCGGAGAAGAAGGAACCGAAACGGGGCAGGGGAGACCTGGACTACGACCGGGAGCTCTTCGAGCGGTTGCGTGCCTTGCGCAAGCGCTTGGCCGATGAACAGCAGGTGCCGCCCTTTGTCGTGTTCGGGGACGCCACCCTGGTGGAGATGGCCGCCTACCGCCCCGCGGACGACGATGGCCTGGCGCGCATCAGCGGGGTCGGGAAACACAAACTGGCCCGCTATGGGGCGGCATTCCTGCGGGTGATCCGCGGAGAGGCCGATGTGCCGGAAGGTTTTCCCGGAAATTAATTCGTGATAATCCCCACCGGTAATGTGCGGATACATCCCATGAAACGAGCGAGACATGAAGATCGTCTGCCCCAAGTGCAATGCCAGCGGCACCATTCCAGACCATGAGATTTCGGAGCAGGGACGTTTTCTGAGTTGTCCACGCTGCAACCATGGTTTCACCGTCAATAGACCGCGACCCGACAGCAACGCATATCTGGTCGATACCTGCCCGTCGTGCAGCTACAGCACCTTTGGGGACGAACCCTTTGCAACGTGTCCCAAATGCGGGGTCGTGGTCAAGGCGTTCGTGGAGCGGCAGCGGGAAGAGGGCCAGCGTCTCCGGGATGAGGAACTGCTTGCCAGGAAGTATTCCCACGACACGTCGCCTCCGCCACCTGAACAGGAAACGACCGTGGTTGCTGATTTCGTCGAGACGCTGCATCCGGTCAACCTGGTCGGGTGGGGCACCTCCCTGGCAGCCCTCATCATCGTGGCTATGGGGCTATGGGGGCTGACGGAGTACCATGGCGGCGACATTCAGGCGCAGTTGTCGGCCCAACGGGACGAACCGGTGTCGTCCTGGTACGTGTTCCTGCACTACGGCGCGCTGCCGTGGGTCAAGACACTGTATGGGCTTGCGCTTCTGGCGGCCGGGGCGCTGTTCCTGAAACGGAGCACCCGATCGATCAAATTGCTGACACAACTGTTCTGGGCTGCAATCATTTTTGTGCCGCTCTACTTTGTCACGGGCTTCGTCCTTTGGGTGTTGGAGCCGATCCCCCACTCCATCGGCGGCTACTTCATCGAAGTGGTGAATATCATCCTTATGACGGCACTCTGGTGCATACCCCTGTTTCTGCTGGCGCGTTTTCTTTCCGACCGCCGCATCACCTCCGTCGTAAAATTGTAGCGTCGGAAGATGAGATGGGTGCTCGTCATATCGGCCGCGTGCTTCCTGTTCGGCTCATGGCAGCGGCTGCTGTTCGGTCTTGGCCTTGCATCGGAGGTGGCCTACCTGGCGTTGCGCGGTATGGCCGCCGGCCGCCTGCCGTTGATCGGTCCCCACGACACCCTCCTGTTTTTCTCGGCCTCGCTGGCGCTCATGTCGCTCGCGGTCTCCCTGTCGGTGACGGCGCGCTCCGCACGGTGGCTTCCGGTTGCAGCCGGCCTGTTCAGCGCCCTGTTCACCCTGTGTGCCCTGATGTTCCCCCCCTTGGACATGCCGCTGCCCCAGGTTCTCGACACGCGTTGGTTCGAGCTGCATGTGGTGTTGGCGTTCTTTGCCTACGGCCTGTTCATGGTCGGAGGCCTGCTCTGCGCCGGATTTTTGGTGAACCGCCAACGGGCCTGGCTGGATATCCAGTTCAAGGCCGCCCTGACCGGCTGGTCGTTTTTCTCGGCCTCCATGATAACGGGCGGGATTTGGGGGTATTACGCCTGGGGGACCTACTGGCTCTGGACCCCCAAGGAGATCTGGACCTCCATCCTGTGGCTGTATTATGCCCTGGTTCTGCACGTCAGGCTGAAAGGGGCGGCGTGGGAGCGGGCAACTGCATGGCTGGGGATCGCGCGGGTGTTCGTAATGCTGTTCACCTACCTGGGGGTCAGCATGCTCATGAAGAGTTCCCACAGTTTTTAGTTTTTTGGTAGGTAGGTGGGACAAATAAAGCCCGCCGGATGGTCATTCCGGCGGGCTTTGCCATATAGCGGGAGGGGAGGTGGCTACTCCGCCTGGGGCGTGGTGTTTCCCTGCTCCTCTTTTTCACCCGGCTTGCGGCGTTTGCGGCGGCGTTTTTTTGCCGGTGCTTCGCCCTCGGCAAGGGGGGCGGGGGGCGCGGCTGCCGCAACTGCTGGTTTTGGCTTCACGCGTCCGCCCCTCGCGGGCCGGGCAGTCCGGTCGCCGCCCCGGCCATGGCCGCCCGAGGGTTTTGTCTCGGGCTTGCGTTTGGGCCGCGGGGTGCGCACGTAGTCGTGGACGAACAGGTCATCCTCGGCCCACTCGGTGGGGATCTTGTCCTTGATGTACTCCTCGATGGCCTCCAGGAAAAATGCGCCATCCTCGTCGGCCAGGGAGATGGCCTTGCCCTCGGAACCGGCCCGGGCGGTACGGCCGATGCGATGGACGTAGTCTTCGCTGTCCTGGGGCAGATCGTAGTTGATGACGTGGGAAACCCCCTCGATGTGCAGGCCGCGTGAGGCCACGTCGGTGGCGATCAGGATCGGGAGCGTCCCCTGTTTGAAATCGTCCAGGATGCGCATGCGCTTGCGCTGTTCCACATCGCCGGAGATGACGCGGCAGGGAAAGCCGTTGGCGTTCAACCGGTCGTACAGGTACTCGGCTTCGCGCTTGGTATTGATGAAGATCATGGTGCGCTCCATCCCTTCGCGCCGCAATAGTCCCAACAGGAGAGGAAATTTTTCCTTGCGCGAGACGTGGAACAGGACCTGCTCGACCCGCTCTGCGGTCATCTTCTCGGGCGTGACCGAAAGCTTTTCCGGCATGTTCATGAACTCGTAGGCCAGCTCCATGACCCGCTGGCTGAGGGTGGCAGAGAACATCAGGTTCTGGCGCTTGTCGTAGGGAGGAAGTCGCCGCAGGATGAAGCGCAGGTCGGCGATGAAGCCCATGTCGAACATCCGGTCCGCCTCGTCGATCACCAGCATCTCGACCCCCTTGAGGGAATAGACCTTTTGTTTGAGGTAGTCGATCAGCCGGCCAGGGGTGCCCACCACCACATCGGCCCCTTCACGCAGGGCGTTTCGCTGCTTCATGTAGTCCACGCCGCCGTAGATCGCCTGGGTGACCAGGCCGCAGTGCTTGCCCAAAAGCTGCGCATCCGCCTCAATCTGGACCACCAGCTCACGCGTGGGCGCCAGGATCAGGGCCCGCGGCTGCTGCGTGCTCCCCTTGTTCTCCAGGAGGCGGGTAAACAGGGTGATCAGAAAAGCGGCGGTCTTGCCGGTGCCGGTCTGGGCCTGGCCGGCCACATCCTTGCCGCTCAGGGATAGGGGGAGGGTTTGCTCCTGAATCGGCGTGCATTCGGTAAAACCCGCTTCCCGGATGCCTTGCCGTACCTCTTCAGGGATTGAAAGCTCATCAAATCGCATTGTGTCGAATCCTCGTGGTGCTCGAAATATCAGATTGTTGCCAATTTCATACCATATACCGTGACGTGGCGTCTGGCAATGGAAACATGAAGTTTCTGCACGGCGCAACGGCCAGAAATGCTTTGACAAACCGTTTTTCATTCCTTTACTATGGCACCACTTCACTTCAAGGAAACCACCTGATGCAGGCTGCCCTGAACATCATCGGCGACGAACTCAAGCTCGTCGAACAGCAATTTCGCAAAGACCTGGAATCCGATGTCCCCCTGATCCGCAAAGTTGGGGAATACGTACTTTCCAGCGGCGGTAAACGCGTTCGTCCGGCCCTGTTGCTGCTCGCCGCCAAGCTGTGTGGCTACCAGGGGGACAAAGCGGTCCCACTGGCAAGCGTGATCGAATTCATCCATACCGCCACACTGCTGCACGACGACGTGGTGGACAGCGCCACCCTGCGCCGCGGCATCGCCTCGGCCAACACCCTGTGGGGCAACGAGGCTTCGGTGCTGGTCGGCGACTTTCTCTTTTCCAAATCCTTTTCCCTGATGGTTGGCGTCGGCAGCCTCGACATCCTGCGGGTGCTCTCCGATGCCACGACGGTCATTGCCGAGGGAGAGGTGATGCAATTGCTCTGCACCGGCGAGCTCGACCTGACGGAAGAGCGTTATGTCGGCGTCGTGAGCGCCAAGACTGCCATCCTCATGTCGGCGGCCTGCGAGGCAGGGGCTATCCTGGGGGCTGTTCCGGCCGACCGTCAGAAGGCCTTGGCCGATTTCGGCATGGAACTGGGAATCGCCTTCCAGCTCATGGACGACCTCCTTGACTACACTGCTTCCGAGGAGGAGTTCGGCAAAAGTATCGGCCATGACCTGGAAGAAGGCAAGATAACCCTGCCGCTGATCCACACCCTGCGCCAGTGCACCGCCCGGGAGCGTTCCGTCATCGAGGCGGTCGTGGAAAAGGACGAAATGTCCCTGGATGAGTTCCGCGAGGTCTCGGGGCTGGTCAGGCAGTACGGCGGCATCGAGTATACCGTGGAAACGGCCCGGCGTTATATTGCCGCAAGCCAGGGGCGTCTCGGGTCGTTCGGCGCCTCGCCGGTCAAGGACGCCCTCATCGAGCTTGCCGACTATGTGGTTACCCGCAGCCGCTGACCCATTCCTGATAACCCATTACAGTGAATCTTTCGGAGGAAAAATGAAACGGTTTCTGTGTCTTGTTGTTTTAGGGGCGACGGTGGCGTTGACGGCATGCACCAAAAAGGAGGCGCCGAAGAGTCAGGGACCGCTCCAGGAAAACAGCCCGGCCCCGACGATCACGGTGAACTCGCTGGACGGGAAGCCGTTGAATCTTTCCGACCTGAAAGGCAAGGTGGTGCTCCTCAATTTCTGGGCCACCTGGTGCCCTCCCTGCCGTGAGGAAATCCCCTCCATGATGAAGCTCAACAGCGCCATGGCCGGCAAGCCGTTTCAGATGGTGGCGGTATCCATCGACGAGGGGGGGCAACCGGCGATCGAGTCGTTCTTCAAGACCAGCGGATTCAGCCTGCCGGCCTATACCGACCCGGACAACCGCGCCGCCAAGACCTATGGCATAACCGGCGTGCCCGAAACCTTTGTCATCGACAAGAGCGGTATTCTGCTCAAAAAGGTTATCGGCCCCATGGCGTGGGATTCCCCCGATGTAATTTCGTACCTGGACGGGTTGACCAAATAGGAGCCTCGCCATGCATTCCCAGCATGTGACATACGTGGGCGCCTTCATCGCAGGGCTGCTTTCCTTCCTGTCGCCCTGCGTCCTGCCGCTGATTCCTTCCTATATCACCTATATCACCGGCATCTCCTTTGCCGACCTGCAGGCCGAACACCCGTCCCACATCGTGCGCCGGAAGGCCATGCTGCATTCGCTGGCCTTCATAGCTGCCTTTACCGTGGTCTTCGTGCTGCTGGGGGCCTCGGCCACGTTTGTCGGTTCGTTTCTCCAGGAGCATATCGGGGTGGTGCGCAAGGTTGGCGGGGTGTTGATCGTCCTGTTCGGCATCCATGTCAGCGGGCTGGTGCCGCTGCATTTTCTGATGGGGGAAAAACGGCTCCAGCTGCACCATAAACCGGCGGGCTATGTGGGAAGTTTTCTGGTGGGCATCGCCTTTGCCGCCGGATGGACCCCCTGCATCGGCCCGATCCTGGCCTCGATCCTGATGGTGGCCGCCACCGAAGGAAGCGTCATGCAGGGCATCATCCTGCTCTTGCTGTATTCCCTGGGATTGGGGATCCCCTTCTTTCTTTCCGCCCTGGCAATGCATCAATTCCTGAGCGTTTTCAACCGGTTCAAAAAGTTTATCCGGGTGTTCGAGATCTGCACCGGCCTGTTCCTGGTGCTGGTCGGCATCCTGATCTACACGAACGGCCTTGCGCGCCTTTCCGGCTATGCCAGCATGCTCTTCAAGGGATTTGAATGAAGATCCACCGGGCGCGGCACTCCCTGCAGCTGGCGGTGTCGCAACTGACGGTGACCGAGGCCTTCTATGCCGGCATCCTGGAGTTGCCGGTACAGCGTTCCTTCACCGCCCAGGGGGCTCCGGATTACCTGGTGCTGGACATGGAGGACATGGCCCTGATCTTCGTGGAAGAGGATGACGTCATCAGGTCTCACCCCATGCTCGAGCCCCGCTTTAGCATGTTTCCCCGCGGCATCGGCATGACGCTGCATTTCCGGGTCACCGACATCGAGGAGATCAGCGATGCCATCACGGAGGAGGGGCTGGAGATCCTCTATCCCCTTGAGGTCAAGCCCTACGGCATCAAGGAAATGTGGTGCTTCGACCCCGACGGCTACCTGGTGGTGCTGGACGAACCGATGAAAAAAGAGAAGAAGACCGGCGCCTGATCTACCTGTTGGGGCGGAGGCGCTCCGGCGATCAATTTGCTTGACCTGGGCCGCGGGGAGTGCTAGTCTGACTCAACGACATATCGACTACCTTTTAATCCAGCCCGAGAGGTTGGCAAGGGTTACCAAGATGACTGATGCGAATCATATAGGGAAGGGCCTTGCTGCATGCGCGGCGAGGCTCTTTTTTTGTGTTGGAGGGTCTATCAGGAACTAGCTGTTTCCTGACCGACCCTAACGCGGAAAGGTGGCCGACCATGACCGAGAACCAGACGGTACTGCTGGACGAAAGCGGAATCAAGCGTGCGTTGACCCGTATCTCCCACGAGATACTGGAGCGGAACAAGGGGGTACAGGATCTTGTCCTGATCGGTATCCGCTCGGGTGGGGCGTTTCTGGCCGCCGAACTTGCGAAATGCATTGCAGTGATTGAAGGTGATGCGGTGCCGGTGGGAGCGGTCGACATTACCCTTTACCGGGACGACATCAAGAGTCATGCCCCCAATCTGCCCGTGGGGAAGACGGAGATCGGCTTCTCCCTCCAGGGGAAAAAGGTCGTCCTGGTGGACGATGTGCTCTTTACCGGCCGCACCATTCGGGCCGCCATGGACGCACTGATGGATCACGGCAGGCCGGAATGCATCCAACTGGCGGTGCTGATCGACCGGGGGCATCGGGAACTGCCGATCCGGGCCGATTTTGTGGGGCGCAACGTGCCCACCAGCCTGAAGGAGAATGTCCAGGTCGTATTCAACGAGAAGAATCAGCCGGTTGAAGTCGTTCTCGAAAAATAGGGGAGGAGGGGGCATGGCAGAGTTCAAACATAGAAACATCATTGCGCTCAGGGACCTGACCAGGGAAGACATCGAACTACTCCTGGCGACGGCCGAAAACATGCGGGAGATCAACAGCCGCGACATCAAGAAGGTCCCCACGTTGCGCGGCAAGACCATCATCAACCTGTTCTACGAGGCATCGACCCGTACGCGGACATCTTTTGAAATTGCCGCCAAACGGCTTTCCGCCGACACCGTCAACATCTCCCCCTCCACCAGTTCGGCCACCAAGGGGGAAACCCTGGCGGATACTGCCCTGAACCTTCTGGCCATGAAACCGGACATCATCGTCATGCGCCACGCGGTTTCCGGGGCCCATTACCATCTGGCCCAAAAGGTGACCTGCTCGGTGGTCAATGCCGGCGACGGCGCCCACGAGCATCCCTCTCAGGGACTTTTGGACCTGTTGACCATGAAGGACAAGTTCGGCCGGCTGGACGGCCTCAAGGTGGCCATCGTGGGCGACATAACCCACAGCCGGGTGGCCCGCTCCGATATTCAGGGGCTGACCAAGATGGGGTCCCATGTCTTTCTGGCCGGCCCGCCAACCATGATGCCGCCGGCGGTCGAGAGGCTGGGGAGCGTCACGGTGTGCGCCACCATGAAGGAAGCCATCCAGGACGCCGATGTGGTCATGATGCTGCGCATCCAGCAGGAACGCCAGGGCAAGACCCTGATGCCCAATGCCCGGGAATACTCGCGCTACTTCGGACTCAACCCGGAGAACCTCAAGCTGGCCAAGCCGGACGCCATGGTCATGCACCCCGGCCCCATCAATCGCGGAGTGGAGATGTCCTCCTACGTGGTCAACGGCAGCCAGTCCCACGTACTCAAGCAGGTGGAGAACGGTGTGGCGGTGAGGATGGCCATGTTGTACCACGTGTGCGGCGGCGAACTGGAGTGAGATGAAGCAGCCGCTTTTCCGCCAGCTCGGCGTAAGTCTTCGGGAGGTCCTTGTGCGGCGTAGCGCCGCTACGCCTCCGCGGCCTCCCTCGACAGCCTTGATCTGACGGAAAATCGACTGCTTCAATAAAACGCATAAAACCTTATTACTTAGGGGTGACCATATGAACCTTTTGATCAAGAACGGCCGGGTGATCGATCCTTCCCAGGGACTCGACGAGGTGGCGGATGTACTGGTTGAAGCGGGGCTGGTGAAGGAGATAGGCAAAGGCCTGAAGGCGCCGGCCGGCGTGGAGACCGTCGATGCCGCCGGGAAGTATGTGGTGCCGGGGCTGGTGGACATGCACGTGCACCTGCGCGATCCGGGGCTGGAGTACAAGGAGGACATTGTCAGCGGCACCAAGGCTGCGGCTGCGGGCGGTTTCACCTCCATTGCCTGCATGCCCAACACCAAGCCGGTCATCGACAACAAGGCCGTGGCCAGCTACATCATCAATAAGGCCAGCTCGGAAGGCTTTTGCAACGTCTTCCCGGTGGGCTGCATCACCTACGGCATGGGCGGCGAACGCATGGCCGAGATGGGTGAGTTGAAGGAGGCCGGCTGTGTCGCAGTTTCCGACGACGGCAGGCCGGTCGCCAACGCCGAACTCATGCGCCGCGCCCTTGAATATGCCCGGGGCATCGGCATCCTAGTCATCTCCCATGCCGAGGACCTGGCACTGGTGGGGGAGGGGGTCATGAACGAGGGCTTCACCTCCACGGAGCTCGGCCTGAAAGGGATTCCCCGGGTGGCCGAGGATATCGCCACGGCCCGGGACGTGATGCTGGCCGAATACACCAATTCGCCGATCCACATCGCCCATGTCTCCACCCTGGGGGCGGTGCGCATCATCCGCGAGGCCAAAGCCCGCGGCGTCAAGGTCACCTGCGAGACCGCGCCCCATTACTTTACCCTGACCGATGACGCGGTCCGCGGCTACGACACCAGTGCCAAGATGAATCCGCCCCTGCGCGAGGCCGACGATGTGGCGGCCGTCAAGGAGGGGCTCAGGGACGGCACCATCGACTGTATTGCCACCGACCATGCTCCGCACCATCTGGATGAAAAGGATGTGGAGTTCAATGTGGCCGCAAATGGCATCATCGGCCTGGAGACATCGCTGCCGCTCTCTCTGAAGCTGGTTGAGGATGGCGTCCTGACACTTCAACAGCTGATTGAAAAAATGTCTGTCAACCCATCAAAAATACTTAATATTGCCCGCGGAAACATCTCCGTAGGGAGCGTGGCTGACCTGACGGTGATCGATCCTGACGCCGAGTGGACGGTGAACACGGAAAAACTGGCCAGCAAGTCCCGGAACACCCCTTTTGGCGGGTGGCGGATGAAGGGGGCGGCGGCCTGCACCATCCTGGCCGGCGTGGTGGCTTTTTCACGGTAACGGAATTCGGAGGTTGCCATGCTGCAGCTTAAGCGGGTATACGAACCGGTTGAGGTGGAAGACGGCAGGCGCATCCTGGTGGACCGCCTGTGGCCCCGGGGGATTTCCCGGGAAACGGCGCGGATAGATGCCTGGCTCAAGGAGATTGCGCCAAGCGACCAACTGCGCCGCTGGTTCGGCCATGATCCCGAAAAATGGGAGGAGTTCCGCAGTCGCTATCAGGAGGAACTCCGGGAACATGCCCCTCTGGTCGAGCAGTTGCGCGACGAGGCGGCAAACACGACCGTAACGCTTTTGTTTGCCGCACACGACGGCGAACGGAACAATGCGGTGGTTCTGAAACAAGTCATCGAGTCTTATCAAAAGGAGTCATAACGTATGAAAGCAGTCCTTGCACTCGCCGACGGGCGCATTTTCGAGGGTACGTCATTCGGGGCCAGCGGCGAAGCCACGGGAGAGGTGGTGTTCAACACCTCAATGTCCGGCTATCAGGAGGTCTTGACCGATCCTTCATATAAAGGCCAGATGGTCACCATGACCTACCCCCAGATCGGCAACACCGGCATCAATCCCGAGGATATCGAGAGCCGCGGCCTTTTCCTCTCCGGCTTCATCGTCAAGGAATATATGGATTGCTACTCCAACTGGCGCGCCACCATGAGCCTGGACGCCTATCTCAAGGAGAATAGCGTGGTGGGCATTCAGGGACTCGACACCCGGGCCCTGACCCGGCATCTGCGGGACAAAGGCTCCCAGAACGGGATCATCTCCACGGTTGACTTCGACCGGGAGAGCCTGGTCAAAAAGGCGCGCGCCGTCCCCAGCATGGCCGGCCTGGACTTGGCCAGCGGCGTCAGCTGCGACCAGCCGTACCACTGGACCCAGGGGCTGTGGGACCTGCAGAAGGGGTACGCCACTGTTGATTCCGCCACCCTGAAGTACAAGGTGGTGGCATTCGATTACGGCATCAAGTACAACATCCTGCGCTGCCTCGTGGATGCCGGCTGCGACGTGACCGTGGTGCCGGCCGCGTTCCCAGCCGAAGAAGTGCTGGCCATGAATCCGGACGGCATCTTCCTCAGCAACGGGCCGGGCGACCCGGAGCCGCTGACCGGTGTGATCGAGAACCTCCGCAAGCTCATCGGCAAAAAGCCGATCTTCGGTATCTGCCTCGGCCACCAGTTGCTGGGGTTGGCCCTGGGCGGCAAGACCATCAAGCTCCCTTTTGGCAACCACGGCTCCAACCTGCCGGTCATGGACATGGCGACCCGCAAGGTCGAGATCACGGCCCAGAACCACGGTTTTGCCGTAGACCTGGATTCCCTGGGCGAGGTGGCCTGCCTGGGGCACGAGAACCTGAACGACCAGACCGTGGAGGGCATCCGCCATTGCGACCTGCCGATCTTCTCGGTGCAGCATCACCCCGAGGCGTCGCCGGGGCCCCATGATTCCCACTATCTGTTCGGAAGGTTCGTGGAGATGATGGAAAAATATAGAAAATAACCTTGAACTATTTGAGCCTTTATCAATCCGGCGAATTGCTGGAACGGGTCCGTAAAGCTTACGCCCGCCTGGCGGCCTGCGACCTCTGTCCCCATGACTGCGGCGTGAACCGCCTTAAGGGGGAACGCGGGATCTGCGGCGCCGGGGCGCACCCGGCCATTGCCTCGGCCAATGTGCACAACGGCGAGGAGCCGCCCATCTCCGGCGAACGGGGCTCCGGCACGATCTTTCTCACCGGGTGCAGCCTGAAATGCCGTTTCTGCCAGAACTTCCCCATCAGCCAGATGGGCAATGGCGAGACCATAACGACGAAAATCCTGGCCGACAGGATGCTCAGGCTCCAGCGGCAGGGGGTGCACAACATCAATTTCGTCACCCCCACCCACTACCTGCCCCAGATCCTTGCCGCGCTGTATCTGGCGGTTCCCCAGAGATTCCGGCTCCCCCTGGTCTGGAATTCCAGCGGCTACGAGAAGGTGGATGCCCTAGCGCTCCTGGATGGTATCGTGGCAGTCTATCTGCCGGATATGAAGTACGTGGATAATGGGACAGCAGAGCGTCTTTCCTCGGCCCCGGGCTATCGGGACCTCAACCGCCCGGCTGTCAGCGAGATGTTTCGGCAGACGGGGCACCTGGAGCTGGATGATGATGGTCTGGCGGTCAAGGGCCTGATTATCCGCCACCTTGTTCTGCCGGAAGGACTGGCGGGAACGCGGGAGACCCTCGCCTGGATTGCTGGAAACCTTGGAACGGAAACCCATATCTCGCTGATGCGTCAGTATTTCCCGGCCCACCGGGCCATGGACATGCCGGCGCTGGGCCGCAAGATCACCGATGAGGAGTATGCCGAGGCCGTGCAGGCACTGGAGGAGTTCGGCTTAGAGAACGGCTGGGTGCAGGAATAATGGAGGCCCCAGAAACATGATGAATTTGGCCAGCGAGGCGGCGAAACGGTGAGAACGGTTGTCCTGCTCGTCATCTCCAACGTGTTCATGACCTTTGCTTGGTATGCACACCTCAAGAACCTGCGTACCCGGCACTGGCTGATCGCCGTGGCGGTTTCCTGGGGGATCGCATTCTTCGAGTACCTGATCCAGGTGCCGGCCAACCGCATGGGTTACGGCCGTTTCTCCTTGGCGCAGTTGAAGATCCTGCAGGAGGTCATCACCCTGTCGGTCTTTGTACCCTTTGCCGTACTGTACATGGGCACCACACTGACCTGGAATTATCTCTGGGCCGGTCTTTGTCTGGCTGGAGCCGTTTTTTTCATATTCCGCTGATCACAAGAAGGAGTCCGCATATATGCCGAAACGTACCGACATCAAGAAGATCCTCATCATCGGAGCCGGCCCGATCGTCATCGGCCAGGCCTGCGAATTCGACTACTCCGGCACCCAGGCCTGCAAGGCCTTGAAGGAGGAAGGATTCGAGGTGGTGCTGTTGAACAGCAACCCTGCCACCATCATGACCGACCCGGATTTTGCCGACCGCACCTACATCGAGCCGGTAACCCCCGAGATCCTGGCCAAGATCATCGAGCGGGAGCGTCCCGACGCCGTGCTGCCGACCCTGGGCGGCCAGACGGCGCTGAATACCGCCGTGGCGGTGGCCGAAGCAGGGGTCCTGGACACATTCGGCGTGGAGTTGATCGGCGCCAAGCTGCCGGCCATCAAGAAGGCCGAAGACCGCACTCTATTCAAACAGGCTATGGAGAAGATCGGTTTGGCCGTTCCGGCTTCCGGGCTGGCTCACAACTACCGGGAGGCCATGGAGGTCGTCAAGGCGGTCGGATTTCCGGCCATCATCCGCCCCTCGTTCACCCTGGGCGGTACCGGCGGCGGCATCGCCTACAACATGGAAGAGTATGAAAGGATGGCCCTGGCCGGCATTGATGCGTCGCCGACCGACGAGATCCTGGTGGAGGAATCGGTCATCGGCTGGAAGGAATACGAGCTGGAGGTGATGCGCGACACGGCGGACAACGTGGTGATCATCTGCTCCATCGAGAACTTCGACCCCATGGGGGTCCACACCGGCGACTCCATCACGGTCGCCCCGGCCCAGACCCTGACCGACAAGGAATACCAGATTCTGCGGGACGCGGCTCTCAAGATCATCCGCGAGATCGGCGTAGATACGGGCGGCTCCAACATCCAGTTCGGCATCAACCCCCAAAACGGCCGCCTGGTGGTGATCGAGATGAACCCGCGGGTATCCCGGTCGTCGGCCCTGGCCTCCAAGGCCACCGGTTTCCCCATTGCCAAGATCGCGGCCAAGCTGGCCGTGGGGTATACCCTGGACGAGATCACCAACGACATCACGCGCGAAACGCCGGCCTGCTTCGAGCCGACCATCGATTACGTGGTCACCAAGGTGCCCCGTTTCACCTTCGAGAAGTTTCCGGCCGCCGATTCCATTCTGACCACCCAGATGAAGTCGGTGGGCGAGGTGATGGCCATCGGCCGCACCTTCAAGGAGTCGTTCCAAAAGGCGCTCCGTTCCCTGGAGATCGGTTCCTCCGGTTTCGAGTCGCGCCTGTTCGATCTGGACGCCGAGACCCGCCGGGCGCTGACCGCCCAGGAACAGCAACTCCTGGTGGAGAAGCTGCGCACTCCCAACTGGGAGCGGCTCTGGTACGTGGCCGACGCCCTGCGCAGCGGCATGACCGTGGCCGAGATCCACAAACATACCGCCATCGACCCCTGGTTTTTGCATAATTTCCGCCAGATCATCGAGATGGAGGGGAGGCTCAGGAAGGTCGAGCCAAAGGGCACGGGCGGCGAAGACCTGAAGCAAATCATGCGCGAAGCCAAGCAGATGGGCTTTGCGGACAAGTTCCTGGCGCGGCTGTGGAAAACAAACGAAGACGAGGTGCGTGCCCTGCGCTGGTCCCTGGGGGTCCGCCCGGTGTACAAGCGGGTGGATACCTGCGCTGCCGAGTTTGTTGCCCATACCCCGTATCTCTACTCGACCTACGAGGAGGAGTGCGAGGCCGAGCCGACCGACCGCAAAAAGATCATGATCCTGGGGGGCGGGCCCAACCGCATCGGTCAGGGGATCGAGTTCGACTACTGTTGCGTGCACGGGGTCTTTGCCCTGGCCGAGGACGGCTTTGAGACCATTATGGTCAACTGCAACCCGGAAACGGTCTCCACGGATTACGACTCCTCCGACCGGCTCTACTTCGAGCCCCTGACCCTGGAGGATGTGCTGGAGATCGTCGCCAAGGAAAAACCGACCGGCGTGATCGTGCAGTTCGGCGGCCAAACACCCCTCAAGCTGGCGGTGGCCTTGGAAAAGGCCGGCGTGCCGATCATCGGCACCTCGCCGGACGCCATCGACCGGGCCGAGGACCGGGAGCGGTTTCAGGAGATGCTCCACAAACTGGGCCTGCGCCAGCCGGAGAACGGCACGGCCCGTTCCTTCGAGGAGGCGGAGAAGGTGGCCAACCGCATCGGCTATCCGGTGGTGGTGCGCCCCTCATACGTGCTGGGCGGGCGCGCCATGGAGATCGTCTACAACGTGGAAAACCTGCTGCGCTACATGACCACCGCCGTTCAGGCCTCGCCCGAACACCCCATCCTGATCGACAAGTTCCTGGACGAGGCCATCGAGATCGACGTGGATGCCCTCTGCGACGGCGGCGAGGTGGTGATGGGCGGCATCATGGAGCATATCGAGGAGGCCGGCATCCATTCCGGCGACTCGGCCTGTTCCCTGCCGCCGTACTCCATCTCCGCCGAGACCGTGGCCGAAATTCGCCGCCAGACCGTCCTGATGGCTCTGGAATTGAACGTCAAGGGACTCATGAACGTCCAGTACGCCGTCAAAAACGGGGATATCTACATCCTGGAGGTCAATCCGCGGGCCTCACGCACCGCACCCTTTGTTTCCAAGGCTACCGGACGTCCCCTGGCCAAGATAGCGGCCCGGATCATGGCCGGCAAGAGCCTCAGGGAACTGGGGGTCTCCGGAGATATCGTGCCCAAACATATATCGGTCAAGGAGGCGGTTTTCCCCTTTGTCAAGTTCCCCGGCGTGGACACGATCCTCGGCCCGGAGATGAAATCCACCGGCGAGGTGATGGGTATCGGCGACACCTTTGCCGAGGCCTTTGCCAAGTCGCAGCTGGGGGCCAACGTAAAGATGCCCCTGGTCGGCAACGCCTTTATCAGCGTTCGTGACGTTGACAAGAAACATGTTGTAAGCACGGCGGAAAAGTTGTATAAGAGCGGTTTCGGAATCTTGGCTACCGGCGGTACGGCCGCGTTTCTGGAGGAAAAGGGGATTCCGGTCCGACGGATCAACAAGGTTGTAGAGGGGCGGCCCCATGTGGTCGATGCCATCAAGAACGGCGAGATCAGCCTGGTGGTCAACACGACCCAGGGAGCCCAAGCCGTGGCCGATTCCTTCTCCATCCGCCGCGAATCGCTGATGCACGGCATCGCCTATTATACTACGGTGGCCGGCGCCAGGGCGGCAGTGGACGGCATCCTCACCCTGAAGGAGCAGGACCTGAGCGTCAGGACCCTGCAGGAGTATCTGGACAATTAGCGGCGCTGCTGCCCATATCAACCCATGTCTGTCTGCATTATTTTGTTTTCAGGAGCTCGATAGTAGATGTCCCATTCCATTCCATTGACAAAAGAAAGCTACGAGGCGTTGCAGGAGGAGTTGAAGCGTCTGATTCGCGAGGAACGCCCCAGGGTTATCCAGGATATCGCCGAGGCGCGCAGCCATGGCGATCTCTCGGAAAACGCCGAATATGATGCCGCCAAAAACCGCCAAGCCTTCATCGAAGGGCGTATCCAGGAGTTGAATGGCAAGCTGGCCCGTGCCTACGTGGTGGACCTCTCCGGCATGAAACCGGACAAAGTCGTCTTTGGCTCCACTGTAACCCTGTACGACACCGCCTCCGAGGAGGAGGTGTCGTACAAGATCGTCGGCGAGGATGAGGCTGACATCAAGCTGAGCAAGATATCGTGCACATCTCCCGTGGGGAAGGCGCTGATCGGCCACAAGTTGGACGACACCGTCAAGGTCGCGGTTCCATCGGGAACCAAGGAATACGAGATCATCGACATAAAATACGAATAGAGGGGCAGGGCGCACCCCTTCTGGAAAGAGAGATAACCATGGCAGACAAGATCACCAAGAATATGACTTTTTTCGAGGTTATGCGCATGCACCCCGAGGCGGTTTCGGTGCTGCAGAAGTACAACCTGGGCTGCATCGGCTGCATGGGCGCCCAGAATGAAAGCCTCGAGCAGGGGGCCAATGCCCACGGAATCGATGCCGATGCACTGGTGAAGGACCTCAACGCAGCCATCGCCTGATTCACAGTTAAGGATTTGTTATTCTAAGCCCCCCGGGAGCCTTCCTCAGGGGGCTTTTTTGTGCCTTTCCCGTGAAGTGGTATATACTGAAAACCATAAACTCAGGAAAACTATTTGCCACAGAGGCTCAGAGAAAAACATGTAATAAAACCTTATGATTATTTCCGTGGCTCTATGGCAAGACTGCCGATTTTGATAGGAGGGGCACCATGCGCCTCTTTATCGCCATCGAACTTCCCGGTGAGATCAAAAGAAAACTGGAAGGGATGCGCACCAACATACCTGGCAGTCGCTGGGTGCCGGGGGAGCAGATCCATCTGACCCTTGCATTCCTCGGCGAAGTGGATGATGCAACCCTCGAACAGCTGACAGGGGCCTTGGCAGCGATCCGGTCACCCGGTTTCAGCCTCAGCTTCAGCGGCACCGGCTGCTTCCCGGACCGCCGCCGCCCCAGGGTACTGTGGATCGGGCTGGAGCCGGAGCCGCTGCTGAACAGCCTGGCTTCCCTGGTGCGCGAAGCGGTGCTGGCCTGCAACATCCCCCAGGAGGAACGCCCGTTCTCCCCCCACATCACCCTGGCGCGCCTCAAACTTCCCGCCTCCCGGGAGGCGGCGGCATTCCTGGATCATCCCCCCGAACAGGGGCTCCCGCCGGTGGATGTACGGGATTTTATTCTCTTCCAGAGCCGCCTGACACCCCAGGGAGCCGTTCATGCGCCGGTGAAGCCCTTTGCCTTCTCCCTGCCATAGGGAGAAGGCGTCCGGCCGGGTCGCGTAGGGAGATGATCCGATTAAGCCAGGTTTTGACGTCCGGGCCACACGGCCATTGCCCGTTTGAGGTGGATTTTGACGCTGCTATGGTGTATAAAGACGTAATTATCTGTGGCTTCAGACATCAGTACGACTCCGGAAAGCTGCCATCTCATCATGGATACCGGCCCAGGCCTTTCTTCATTCATTGCCTTCGATAGAACCGCCCGCCATTCCGGGGAAGCGCAAGCCACGCCGGCAGTGAGAGTCTTTCCGTGCCAAAGGTAACCCTTTCAACCGAAAACACCCTGGTTATTCCCCCTGAACTCCTCGATCATCTCGGCATCGGGCCGGGCGATTGCGTTTCCGTTGAGACAGGGGAGAGCGGGGCGCTTGTTCTCCGTGCGGCACGGGAATCCGGTTCCGGTCCCCCCCCGAAAGGAACGGGAGGGGCGGTGGCACGGCAGGTTCCGCCGCAGGAGGAGGGCGCTGCGCTCAAGGATGCCATCGCCCGCAAGAACCTCCAGACCCGCATGCAGTTCATCAAGGGGGTGGGGCCGAAGCTTACGGAACTCCTGGAGAAGCGCGGCGTAACGACCGTTGAGGACGCCCTGTACCTGCTGCCGCACCGCTACGAGGATCGCCGTGAGTTGACCCCCATCGCCCGTTTGAAACCGGGCTCGAGCGCGGTCTTTTCCGGGAAGGTACTTTCAGCCGACATCACGGCAACTAGGGGGGGGAGGCGATTCTTCGAGGCCCTGGTGGCGGACGACAGTGGTTCCGTCGCCTTCAAGTGGTTCAATGCCAACCCCACCTTCATGAAGCGGGTCTGGAAGCCCGGCAAAAGTGGCATCTTCACCGGCGAAGTCTCCCAGTTCGGCTACCAACGCGAGGTGCACCACCCGGATGTGGAGTGGCTGGAAGAGGGAAAACGCGTTCAGGATGTGCTGGCGGCAGATCCGCTCAACTTCGGCCGGATCGTACCCGTTTACCCCTTGACCGAGGGTCTGGGGCAGAAGGTCATGCGCCGGGTGATGAAGGAGGTGGTGGACGGCTTCCTGGGGTCGCTCCAGGAACTGCTCCCCGCGCCAATCATGGAACCGCTTCAACTGCCCGGCTTGCGGCAATCCGTGCGGGATCTGCACCTGCCGCCGCCGGAGGCCGGGCTGGACGACCTCAACCAGGGGCGTACCCCGGCCCATCGGGCCATTGCCTTTGACGAATTCTTCTTTTGGGAGTTGGGCCTGGCGCTCAAAAAAAAAGGGGTTGCCCTGGAGGAGGGCATTGCGTTCCAGGTGACCCATCGCTACACCAAGCAGTTGGCCAGGTTGCTCCCCTTCGAGCTGACCGCTGCCCAGCGCCGGGTCCTGTCCGAGATCAAGGCGGATATGATGGCGCCCCATCCCATGCACCGGCTGGTACAGGGGGACGTAGGGAGCGGCAAGACGCTGGTGGCGCTGATGGCGGCCCTGGTTGCAGTGGAAAACGGCTATCAGGTGGCCATCATGGCCCCCACCGAGATCCTGGCCGAACAGCACTGGCATACCATCCACCGCTTTTGCAGCGAACTGGGCATCGAAACCGTGCTGATCACCGCGGGCATGAAGGGCAAGGCCAAGACAGAGACCCTGGCGCGCGTGACGGCCGGCAGCGCCCAAATCGTCATCGGCACCCATGCCGTGATCCAGGACAAGGTCGAATTCGCCCGCCTGGGGCTGGGGATCATCGACGAACAGCACCGTTTTGGCGTCCTGCAGCGGGGGATTCTCAGGAAAAAGGGGGCCAACCCCGACATCCTGGTGATGACCGCCACCCCGATTCCCCGGACACTGGCCATGACCTTGTTCGGCGACCTGGCGCTGTCGGTGATTGACGAGCTTCCGCCGGGCCGTACGCCGGTAGAGACACGCATCGCTTTTGAATCGCGGCGGCCGCAGGTATATGACGCGATCCGCGACGAGGTACGCCAGGGGCGGCAGGCCTATGTCATCTACCCGCTCGTGGAGGAAACGGAAAAATCGGACCTCAAGGCCGCCAGCCAGATGGCTGGGCATCTGAGCCAGACGGTGTTTCCCGACCTGCGCATCGGCCTGCTGCACGGCCGCATGGCGCCGGATGAGAAGGAGGCCGTGATGGGGGCCTTCAAGGCCCGCGACCTGGATATCCTGGTCTCCACCACGGTCATCGAGGTGGGGATCGATGTCCCCAATGCCACGGTGATGGTCATCGAGCATGCCGAACGTTTCGGCCTCTCCCAGCTCCACCAGTTGCGGGGGCGGGTGGGGCGGGGCAGCGCAAGGTCGCGCTGTATCCTTTTAACCACTGGCAAGCTCTCCGAGGATGGGGAGCGGCGGCTCAAGGTCATGGAGTCTACGAACGACGGCTTCCGCATTGCCGAAGCAGATCTGGAGATCCGGGGACCCGGCGATTTCCTCGGTATCCGCCAGTCGGGCATGCCCGATTTCCGGGTGGCCAATATCCTGCGGGACGGCAGCATCCTGGAACAGGCGCGGCAAGCCGCCTTCGGGCTGCTGGAGCAGGACCCGGAGCTGTCGGCAGCGGGCCATGCGCCCCTCAAGGAAGAGTTGGGGCGCCGCTGGGGACAGCGGCTGGAACTGGCCATGATCGGATGATTTTCTGAATCCGTGACGCTGTAATGTGAGGCGTCACGGACTCAGAGATTTTTTTGACTGACTGTTAAGGATGTTTGCGGCATGCGCCTACTTACCGGTTCCGACATTTTAATGCATAACATCAAAGGTTCAGTTGTAACCATTGGAAACTTCGATGGAGTCCATCGCGGGCACGCCGAACTGTTCCGGCAGGTGAGGACAGCCAGCGCCCAACGCGGCCTCCCTTCGGTGGTGGTAACCTTTGATCCGCACCCGCTGGCAGTGCTGGCGCCTGATGCCGCTCCACCGCTGATCACCACGTTTGCGCAGAAGACGGCACTGATCGCCGAAACCGGGGTCGATTGCCTGGTAGTGATCGAATTCACGTCAGAATTCTCCCGGATGCCGGCTGAGGCGTTTGTACGCGACATCCTTGTGGGGTCCCTGGGGATGCGCCACATCATTATCGGCCATGATTACGCCTTTGGCAAGGATCGTCAGGGCAACCAGGAAACCCTGGAACGGCTGGGGTACGAATGCGGTTTTACCCTGGAGGGCATAAACCGGGTCGGGGAGGGCGGGGCCGTCTTCAGCAGCAGCCTGGCGCGCCGACTCATCAACAGCGGAGACCTGCCGGCCGCCACCGGCATCCTGGGGCGGTATCATGTCATTTTGGGCAGGGTCGTGCACGGACGGGAGATCGGCCACGCCCTCGGGTTTCCCACCGCCAACATCTTGACCCGCAATGAGCTGATCCCGCCCGATGGCGTCTATGCCGTCATGGTTGCCGTAGGTGGCCGCCTTCTCCAGGGGGCCTGCAACATCGGCAACAACCCGACCTTCGAGGGCGGGGTGCGGACCATCGAGGTCTTTCTGCTGGACTTTTCCGGCCAGCTCTACGATCGCGAGATCGCTATCTGCTTCGTGAAGCGCCTGCGGGGGGAAGCGAAATTCCCGGGCGTTGCGGCGCTCGTCGCGGCCATTCACGGGGACGTGGCCACCACCAGGACGATCCTGACCACGGTCGATCGCAGCCTGATCAAATCCCTGCTCTCCCCGGAACAGATCGGAGCATGATGTGAAGCGTACCTTTGACCTGAAATTCTGGCTGGGGATCGGCATCAGTATCTTTTTCATGGCGCTGCTTTTCCGGAAGATCGATTTCAACCAACTGGCAGCGGCCCTGCGCATGGTGGATTATCGCTATATTGCGCTGGCGGTGGTGTTCACCTTCATCAGCTATTTCCTGCGGGCGGTGCGGTGGCATTACCTGCTGATCTCCGAAAAGTCGATCTCCCTCGCCGCGCTCTACCCGGCCACAATTATCGGCTACATGGCCAACAACCTGCTTCCGGCCCGGTTGGGCGAGTTCGTGCGGGCCTATGTGCTGGCCCGGCGCGAGGGGTTGGAGACGCCGGCGGTCTTCGCTTCTCTGGTGATCGACCGGTTGTTCGACGGGTTCACGGTGATCCTGATCCTGCTGGTGACCCTGTTCACCCTGCACCTGCCCGGTGCCATGGCCGATGCAGAAACAGCACTGAGAGCCGGCGGCATGGTTATGTTCCTGCTCTACTGCGGCGTGCTCCTGTTTCTTTATCTACTGAAACGGCAAACCATGAAAACCCTTGGCCTGGTAGCATGGTTGCTGAAGCCGTTTCCCGAAGGGGTGGCCGGGCGCCTCATTCCGCTTCTGGGATCTTTTATCACCGGCATCAAACTGTCCAGGCGGAGCGGGCATATCCTGGCCATTCTGGGATCGTCCTTTTTGATCTGGACGTTTGCGGTGCTGCCGGTGGATATGGCGCTTCGGGGGTTCGGCATCCATCTCCCCATAACAGCGTCCATGTTCATCCTGGTACTCCTGGTGTTTGCCGTTATGGTGCCTGCCTCGCCGGGCTTTATCGGCACCTACCACTACGCCTGTTTCAAGGGGCTCTCCGCCTTCGGCATTGCCGACACCACGTCGGTCAGCATTGCCCTTATCATTCACGGCACGGCGTTTTTCCCGGTGATCATCGCCGGTTTCTACCATCTCTGGAGCGGCGGAATATCGCTTAATTCGGTTCGAAAGGCTGGCGAAGCGGCATGATGAAAAAAGGTATTTGGGCATATATTATCCCGGAGCGTGTGGACCCGTATGTGATCCTGGCGTTTGTCATACCCTTTGCGATCTATATGGCGACCCTGGCCCCCTCGGTGACCTTCTTCGACAGCGGCGAGTTCCTGACCGCTTCCTATTCGCTCGGGTCGGCCCACTCGCCGGGCTACCCCCTGTTTCTCATGTACGCAAAGCTGTTTACGTGGTTGCCGTTCGGCAATATTGCCTTTCGCATCAATATGGCCACCGCTTTTTCTTCGTCCCTGGCATGCCTGAGCGTGTATATCCTGACGATTCGCATCCTCGGGGATGAACAGATCGTGGCACAGGAGCGTTTTGCCCGGTTTGCGGTCAAAGCGGCAGGACTGGCCGCAGCGCTTGCCTTTAGTGTCACCCCGCGGCTGTGGCTCCAGTCCAATCACGACAAACCCTATCCTTTGCTGGCATTTATCACGGCGATTATTTTTCTTCTGCTTTTGAAATGGCGCGAACATTATAAAAACGGCAGTGAGCGGCCGGCATTTGTCTATGCCTGCACCTTTCTGGCCGGCATGAGCATGGCGGCCCACCAGTCGGTCGTTCTGCTCTTGCCATCCTGGTTTCTGCTGATCGTGCTGGCCGACTGGCGCATGATTCTCCGGCTCAAGGAATTGATCCTGGCAACCGCCTTTGCCCTGCTGGGTTTCTCCATACATCTGTACCTGCCGTTACGGGCCACCCGGAATCCGTTGCTCAACTGGGGCGATCCCAAGACGTATGAGCAGTTCATGTGGCATTTTCTGCGCAAGGGCTACCCGGCTGAGCCCCACACGCGGGACGCCTCCCTGTGGTGGGCCCAGATCAAGGCGTTCAGTATTTCCCACGAGTTCACCTGGCTGGGGGTGGCGCTGGTCGTTTTTGCCCTGGTATGCCTCTGGCGACGACAGAAGGATGTGGCCATCGCCTATGGGGCGGGTGTTGTTACGTTCCTCGCCGTCATAGCCGGTTATTTCAACACGCCCCGGGAAACAATTTTTCTTACCGAGGAGTTTTTTACGCCACTCTATCTGTTGACCGCCGTGCTGATCGGCATCGGCCTGTTTCATCTGCTGGGGTTTGCACTGCGCAGGGCGCAGCCCCCTGAACGCTACGATATGCGGGTATACCTCCTTGTGGCGGTCATGTTCTTCGCACTCCCGGTCTCCCTGTGCGCCGTGAATTACTATGAAAACGACCAGCACAACAACTATATCGCCTACGATTATGCCACCAACTCCCTTCGATCCTTGCCCCAGAACGCGATCATGTTCACCTGGGGGGACAGCGGCGCCTTTCCGCTCTGGTATCTGCAGGGCGTCGAACGGATGCGCGAGGATGTGGACCTGCCCCATACGCCTCACCTGGTATTCGACTGGTATCTTGACTCCATGCCGAAGGTATTCCGGAACTCCGCCCTGAGGAGATTGGACATACAGGCCATGGACCCCGAAGCATGCCTGCGCATAGCCATTGGCGAAGAAATCAGTCAACGGCCGGTGTACATAGACTTTTCGACCCGTTATTCGGTCACATTCAATGAATATATCCCGGTTCAAAAAGGGCTTGTGTACCGCATGCGCCGCAATTCCGAGCCCGGGGGGTTGCCCGATATTTCGGTGTGGGAAAATTACAACAACCGGGGGATTCTGGAAAAGATATCCTTCCTTGACCTGGATACCGGCAAGGCGATCCTGATCTATGCCAACAGCTATCTCGAGGCCGGCGACTTCCTGCTCAGTATCGGCCGCTCCGACGAGGGGATGCGGATGCTGGCCACGGCGGGGCAGATATCACCCGAGATGCGGCCTAATATTCAACAGGTGCTCATGCGTTACGGCATTGCGAGGTAATGAGGATGTCCCCTTCTTTGAGCGGATCAAGCGGGGTTTTCGGCATCATCGGGCATCCCGTGTGCCATTCCCTTTCTCCTGCCATGCAGAATGAAGCCCTGCAGGCCTGCGGCCTTGACGGCGTCTTTGTGCCGTTCGACGTCCAACCCGAACGCCTGGGTGAGGCTGTTGCCGGTCTGCGCAGCCTCGGCATCAGGGGGGTGAATGTAACCATCCCCCACAAGACCGGCGTTGTGCCGTATCTGGACGAACTCGACGAAAGCGCTGCGGCTGCGGGAGCGGTCAATACCATCAGGAATGAGGACGGCCGCCTGATCGGCTACAATACCGATGGTGACGGACTGGTCAGGTCGCTGACCGAGGAGTTCGCCTTTACTCCGGGGGAGAACACGGTCGTCGTCATCGGGGCGGGCGGCGCCGCCCGCGGCGCCGTTGCCGCCCTCTGCCGGGCCGGCGCCCGGCGGATTATTGTGGTCAATCGAAGCAGGGAGAGGGCCGAAACCTTGGTTGCAGCCATGGAGGGTCGCTACCCTGCTGTCGCCCTGGAGGTCACCGGGTGCGGCGAGCAGTTGACCCCCTCTCTCCCCAAGGCCAGCCTGGTGGTGAATACGACGTCGTTGGGCATGAACAATGAAGTCATCACCGGTCTTGATCTTAACGCACTCAACCGTAATGCGGTCGTTTACGACATGGTTTACGCGCCACCGGTCACGCCGTTGCTCCGGGAAGCCCATCGGTTGGGGTTGCGCCACGGAAATGGCCTGGGGATGCTGGCGGCCCAGGGTGAGCTGGCCTTCCGCATCTGGACCGGGATCATGCCGCCCCCTGGCCTGATGAGACGTGTTTTGGCCCAAATATGCGCATCATGACTCGGATTTTTTGTAATTGTCTTGACAAACCAACCGCATTACATATACTAACTAGCTTTCACTTTTAAGCGCTGTCATTGGATGACGGATACGGATTGATACATGAAGATCAGTGTTGACCATATTCAGGAAAAAGCGCTTACCATACAAATAGATGAGCCGGTCGACACCTTCCCGGTGCTCTCGGGGATGCAGGCCGATGGCACCTGCGTCTTCAGCGGCCCGGTCAGGGGCCAGGTTAGCGCGGTGCGGGAATATGACCATCTGCGGGTTACGGGCTCCGTTGCCGTGCCGGTAACCCTGACCTGCTCCCGTTGTCTTGCATCGTACGAAACGGAGATTGGTTCGAACTTTACGATCTTCTTCCGCAAAGGCGTATCGGGCCTGGAAACGGATGAAGAGGAAGCCGAGCTTAATGAGCAGGACCTGGTCTCGGCCACCTACAGCGGCGACGAGATCGACCTTACCCATGAGATCGAAGAGCAGGTCGCCATGGAGGTCCCATTCAAGCCACTTTGTATCGAAACATGTAAAGGGTTGTGCCCCGCGTGCGGGAAGGATTTGAACCAGGGCGACTGTTCCTGCGGGCGCGACGAGGTAAACTTCAAGTTCAGCGCCCTGAAGGATTTCAAGGTTTCCCGTTAATTATCAAGGTGACGGCTTTGCCGTTTCACCGAAAAAAGGAGAATCGCCATGGCAGTACCCAAGAAGAAGACCTCCAAGTCCCGGAAAAATATGAGAAGGGCTCACGATTTCCTGACCAGCCAGTCGGTTTCGTCCTGCCCCCAGTGCAAGTCTCCCAAGCTTCCCCACCGCGCCTGCCCGACCTGCGGCACGTACAAGGGTAAAGAAGTCATCGATCTCTCCTCGGCGCAGTAAGCGTTTGTCATCCGTGTTACTACCCGGAATGATGAGAGTTGCCGTTGACGCAATGGGGGGGGATAATGCCCCGGCCGTAGAAGTTGCGGGGGCTGTTGCCGCCTGTCGTGAGTTCGGCATGGCGATAACGCTGGTGGGGGATCGTGCCAGGCTTGAGGCCGAATTGGCCAAGCATCAAGTGGGCGGCCTCGACATCGACATCTTCCATGCCAGCGAAGTCGTCGGGATGCACGACTCTGCCTCGGATGCCGTACGCAAGAAGAAAAATTCTTCCGTACGCCTGGCATTCGAACTGGTCAAAGAGGGGAAGGCCTGCGCCGCGGTCAGCGCCGGAAACTCCGGGGCCACCATGGCGGCCGGCATGTTCGTGCTCAAGCGCATCAACGGCATAGAGCGCCCTGCCATCGCCCAGATATTTCCGACTCTCAAGGGACAAACCCTGGTGCTGGACGTGGGCGGCAACGTGGATTGCAAGCCGCAGCACCTAGCCCAGTTTGCCATCATGGGCGAGGTGTATGCCCACTATGCCATGGGAATTACCAACCCGGCCGTCGGCCTGTTGTCCAACGGCGAAGAGGATTCCAAGGGCAATGAATTGACCCGTGAGACCAACGCCATCCTGCGGGAGACGTCGCTCAATTATGCCGGCTATGTCGAGGGGCGCGATATCTTCAAGGGAACCGTAGAGGTGATCGTCTGCGACGGTTTCGTGGGGAACGTGGTGCTCAAGCTGTCCGAAGGCCTGGCTGAGGCAGCGGCTGCGATGTTGAAGGAAGAGATCGTGAAGAGCTGGGTGTCGAAACTCGGCTATCTCTTCGTGCGCGGGGCATTTCGCCGTTTCAAGAAAATCGTCGACTATGCCGAATACGGCGGCGCTCCCCTCTTGGGCATCAACGGTGTGGGCATGATCTGCCACGGCGGCTCCAACGTCAAAGCCATCAAGAACGCCATCCGTTTTGCCCACGATTACGCAAAAAGCGGCGTCACCGAGCGGGTGGCCGAGAAGCTGTCGGAAAACAGCATGGTGAACGTACAGCGTGACAACCTGAAAACGCAGGCAATCGCATGAAGGAGTATGCCATGTCGAGAGCCCGGATAACCGGAACCGGTTCCGCTTTGCCGGATAAGATCATCACCAATCGCGACCTGGAGCAGATGGTTGAAACCAGCGACGAATGGATAACCACCCGCACCGGTATCAAAGCACGCCGGATCGCCACGGAAGGGGAATATACCTCGACCTTTGCCGCCGAGGCCGGCCGGCGCGCCCTTGCAATGGCCGGCCTCGGGTCAGATGAACTCGATCTGATCATCCTCGGCACGGTGACCCCTGATTTCCCGTTTCCAGCCACCGCATGCATCATCCAAAAAGAGCTTGGAGCGCACAGGGCGGCGGCGTTCGATCTTTCGGCCGCCTGTTCCGGCTTTCTGTACGGACTCTCCATCGCCACGACCTATATCCGTTGCGGCATGGCGAAAAAGGCGCTGGTCATCGGGGCCGAGGTCTTGTCGCGGGTGGTTGACTGGACGGACCGCAATACCTGCATCCTCTTCGGAGACGGTGCCGGCGCGGCGGTCGTGGAATCAAGCGAGGGAGAGAGCGGCGTCCTTTCCACGCATCTGTTCAGCGACGGTTCCCATTGGGACCAGCTCTACCAGCCCGGCGCCGGGAGCAGGAACCCCGCCTCAAATCCGCGCACCATCGACGAACGCCTCTATTATCTCAGGATGGAAGGAAACGACGTGTTCAAACACGCCGTGCGGGCCATGGAAGAGGCCGCAACAGCAGCCCTGAATGCCAACGGCATGTCGCCCTCCGATATATCGCTTTTCATCCCCCATCAGGCAAACCGCCGCATCATCGACGCAACCGCCAAACGCCTGGGGCTTTCCGAAGACAGGGTGTTCGTAAATCTTCACAACTATGGCAACACGTCGGCCGCTTCGATCCCGATCGCCCTCGATGAGGCAAACCGCTCCGGTGCCGTCACGTCAGGTGATATCATATTGATGGATGCCTTCGGCGGCGGCTTCACCTACGGTTCAGCCCTGGTTCGCTGGTAGGTTCCACCTCCCGGTTTTGGCCCCTACACGGAATCCAGAAGACTACTATGCTTTGAAAGGTGTTCTCATGGATCAAATTGCTTTCATATTTCCCGGCCAGGGTTCCCAGTATCCGGGTATGGGCAAGGAGTTGGCCGATGCCTTTCCGGTTGCCCGCCGGATATTTGAAGAAGCCGACGATGCCCTGGGCATGAAGCTGTCCGCCACCTGCTTTGCCGGCAGCGAAGACGAACTGAAGCTGACCGCCACAACCCAGCCGGCCATCCTGACCACCAGCATCGCCGTCCTGCGCGTGGTCGAGCAGGAAACCGGCCTCAAGGCCGACTACCTGGCCGGACACTCCCTTGGTGAATATTCAGCCCTGGTCTGTTCCGGGGCGCTTGGCTTCGCCGATGCCGTCAGGACCGTGCGGGCGCGCGGCACCTTCATGCAGGAAGCAGTACCGGTCGGCACCGGTACCATGGCTGCCATGCTGGGCATTGAGAAAGAGCTACTCGAGGATATCTGCCGCGAGGCGGCCCAGGGTGAGGTCGTTGCGCCGGCCAATTTCAATTCGCCCGGTCAGATCGTGATCGCCGGCCATAGCGGCGCCGTGGGCCGCGCCATAGAGATCGCCAAAGGTCGCGGTTTCAGGAAGGCCATGTTGCTGCCGGTCAGCGCCCCGTTCCATTGCGCCCTCATGAAACCTGCCGCCGACCGGCTTG
>Ga0207857_1000069_pt1 | contig 32276 bp, 29 predicted proteins | sample LuqExpMetageno22_FD_187780 | JGI IMG/M metagenome (GOLD analysis project Ga0207857, IMG submission 187780) | Tropical forest soil microbial communities from Luquillo Experimental Forest, Puerto Rico - Sample 22 (SPAdes) | ecosystem: Environmental > Terrestrial > Soil > Tropical forest ... | reverse complement strand
AAGTTCAAGGTTGTGGATGGTTTTCTTGAGATCGCCGTTAGGGTCGTTGATATAGCCGATAATGTCCCGGACCTCGATCAATACCGGCTTGACCTTGTCGGCTATCTCGTCGGCCAGTTCGTCCAGCGCCTTGGTCTTTACGTAGCTGATGGCCTCATTGTTCTTCAATTCCGGTTTGTCGAGAGAGCCGACCGAGACCTCGACGATGGTGTCCCCCACCAAACCCTCCTTTACCAGCTTGACGATGGAGTCGTTGCGAATCCAGGTCCGGTACTTGCTGTCGATCTCGATGACGATGTCCACCATGGCTTGGTCATTCAGGGCAATGGACGTGACCCTGCCGATCCTGAACCCGGAAAGCTTGACCGGCATGCCTTTGGTGAAGCCCGTGCCGCGGTCAACGGTGAAGTGCAGGCTGTATTTTTTGGTGAAGAGATCTTTCTGAAGGCCGAAGAGGACGACGGCCACAACGATGCCAGCCAGGGCAAGGACGATGAAGATGCCGATCTTTCGTTCGAGGTTTTTGAATCTGGGGTCCTGTTCTCGTATCATGGTTGGCACCGTTCCCCGCTCTACCGCCCGGGGAGAGAAATGACGGTATCGACCGCCACCTCCCCGGCCATGTCCGGAGAAGTCGCCAGATAGATGGACGTCATATCCGGCGATCCGCGATGAAATTCCGTTGTGATGGCGCCCCATCGGGTCCGTCCCGCCGCGGGCAGACCCTCGAAGCAGTTGTCGTAGACCATGATCTGCGGAGTGCATAAGGCGGCCCGGATGAAGGCTGCCATACGTTTATCGTGGAGTGTCACGTGGGCGGGCATGGCCATGATGTTACCGTGGTAGCCGAACAGATCCAGGTAGCGCAGGGCCATCTCTTCCGCTTCGGTGGACACGCTCCCGTGCGTGTAGAGCAGGGGGAGGGTCATGTTTTCCCACAGCTTCAGGTTTGAAACCAGCCCCCCTTTTTGCGGGACAACGCCGATCCGGCGCCGCAGCCGGTACGCCTGTGCCAATGCAAGCGAGGCAACATCCTCTCCGGCCACATGCACCGAACCGGTTGATGGATGGGACAGGCCGGTAATGAGTCGTACCAAGAGGTTGCAACCGTCCTCCCGTGGGGTTACGATCAGGGCCGAACATCCTGTCTGGATCTGGGCCGAGAACCCCTGGAGGAGGTCCGCACAGGTTACGTTTCTGAACTCCACGCTCCACGACATGCCCTACATAGTAGCGTCAAATGGCATGATGTCAATCGCTAAGCAACTGGCACTTTCAGGCCGCGAACCGGCAAACGGCTATTTTCATGTCATGAAAACAAATTTTGTAATTGCCGATGATTGCAAACAAATTGCAATCCCACCCCTCTTTTAGTATAGTTCTCAATCCTATGCGGCTTCACACAAACTGACTACCCCCAAGGAAACCAGATGAAGAAAGAAATCTTGTCCGGCAATGAGGCTATCGCCCGCGGTGCCTACGAGGCAGGTTGCCGCGTGGCCTGCGCCTATCCCGGCACCCCTTCCACCGAGATACTCGAAAACACCGTGAACTACAAAGAAATCGATTCCTCATGGGCTCCCAACGAGAAGGTGGCCCTGGAGGTCGCCATCGGGGCCTCCTTTGGTGGCGGCCGCGCTCTGTGCACCATGAAACATGTCGGCGTCAACGTGGCTGCCGACCCGCTCTTCACCCTCTCCTATACCGGCGTTAACGGCGGCTTGGTGCTGATCACGGCCGACGACCCCGAGATGCACTCCTCCCAGAACGAACAGGACAATCGCAACTACGCCAAGTTCGCCAAGGTGCCGATGCTGGAGCCTGCCGATTCCCAGGAGTGCAAGGAGTTCACCCGGCTGGCCTTCGAGCTCTCCGAGCAGTACGATACGCCGGTCATGCTGCGCACCACCACCCGCATCTCCCACAGCAAGTCCGTTGTCACGCTGGACGAGCGGGTAGGCGGCCTGGCCGAACCCAAGCTGGTCAAGAATGCCGCCAAGCTAGTGATGCTGCCGGGGAACGCCCGTGTCCGCCACCCGTTCGTGGAAGAACGCATTAAGAAGCTCTCCGAGGCGGGCGCCACCATGGCCGTCAACCGCCGGGAACTGCGCGACACCTCTATGGGCATCATCACCTCCGGCGTCTGCTACCAGTATGTGCGCGAGGCCCTGCCCGATGCCTCGACCCTCAAGCTGGGCATGGTGCACCCCTTGCCCAAGGCGCTGATCCGCGAATTTGCCGCCCAGGTGGACAAGCTCTACGTGGTGGAGGAGTTGGACCCCTTTATCGAGGAGCAGGTCAGGGCCATGGGGATTGCCGTGACCGGCAAGGAGTTGATCCCTGTGTGCGGCGAACTGACCCCGGGCCGTATCCGCACCGCCTTCGGGCTCCAACAGCCCCCTGCCGACTCCGGGGAGAGACTCCCGGGCCGCCCTCCCAACATGTGTCCCGGCTGTCCCCACCGCGGTGTCTTCTTCGCCTTAAACCAGCTCAAGGCCTATGTCACCGGCGATATCGGCTGTTACACCCTGGGGTTCATGCCGCCGCTCTCGGCCATGGATACCTGCGTCTGCATGGGGGCCTCCATCGGCATGGCCACCGGCGTAAGCAAGGTGGTGTCCGCGGAGGAAAAGAAGCGGGTGGTGGCCGTGATCGGCGACTCGACCTTCCTGCATACCGGCATCAACGGGCTGATGGACATGGTCTACAATAACTCGACCTCGACGGTGGTGATCCTTGACAACCGCATCACCGCCATGACCGGCCGCCAGGACAACCCGGCCTCCGGTTTCACCCTGATGGATGATCCGTCGCACCGCATAGATTTTCCCCTGCTCTGCAAATCCCTGGGGGTGAAGCATATCCGCGTGATCAACCCCTTTGACCTGGAACAGACCCAGAACGTGCTCCGTGAGGAGATGGAACGCCCCGAGACCTCGGTGATCATCACCGACAAGCCCTGCGTCCTGGTCAAGCGGGAAGGGGTCTTCCAGAAGGGGCCGGTCTACGCGGTGGAGGTAGAGAAGTGCACCGGCTGCCGCGCCTGCCTCAAGATCGGCTGTCCGGCCATCGAATGGCGGCCGGCCGGGGACGGCAGCAAGAAGGGTACGGCCTTTATCGACCCGCTGCTCTGTACCGGCTGCGACGTCTGCCGGCAGTTGTGCAAGTTCGAGGCGATCGGGAGGGCCAAATGAATAACCGCATAACCAACATCCTGCTGGTCGGCGTCGGCGGGCAGGGCATTCTGCTGGCCGCCGAGGTCCTTTCCGAGGCCGTGCTGCTGGCCGGCTTCGATGTCAAGAAGAGCGAGATCCACGGCATGTCCCAGCGCGGGGGCAGCGTAGTCTCCCATGTGCGCTACGGTACGGAGGTCTTTTCGCCCATCGTGCCGGAAGGGGAGGGGGACATCCTGTTCGGTTTCGAGCTGATGGAAACCTATCGTTCCCTGCCGCTGCTCAAGCAGGGGGGGGCGGTGGTGGCCAATGATCTGCGTATCGCACCGCCGTCGGTGCTGATGGGGCAGGAAGCCTATCCGGAGGGGGTGACGGAACGGATCAGGGAGCGTTTTCCCGACTTCCTGCTGCTGGACGGCCAGAAACTGGCCGGCGAGGCGGGCAATGTCCGGGCCGCCAATACGGTGCTGTTGGGGGCCGTATCCCGGCGGCTCGATATCGAGGAGCAGTACTGGCTGCAAGCCCTGGAAAAGATGGTGCCGAAGAAGGCGTTGGAGGTGAACAAAAAAGCCTTCCTCCTGGGGCGCTCCTCGGATTGGAGCAAGCCATGACGCAACTGGAATCGATCATGGCGGCCAACCGGCGCTTTACAAAGCCGAACGCCTTTCCGCCGTTGCCCAAGTCGCCCAAGAAGCAACTGGCCATCTTCACCTGCATGGATACCAGGCTGGTGGATTTCCTTGAGCCGGCCATGGGCCTGAAACGCGGCGATGCCAAGGTGATCAAGAATGCCGGCAACATCATCGTGGACCCCATGGCCGGGGCCGTCATCCGCAGCCTGGTGGCCGGCATCTTCATGCTGGGGGTCGAGGAGATATTCGTCATCGGACACCGGGATTGCGGCATGGCCGAACTGGATGCCGAATCGGTCAAGCGTAACATGATCAGTCGCGGCATCTCGCCGGATGTCATCGATATCCACGTGCCCGACCTGAAACAGTGGCTGGGGATCTTTGCCCACCCGGTGGAGAATGTGGAGCGGGTGGTCAAGATTATCCGCCATAACCCGTTGATCCCCAGGGACGTGCCGATACACGGTCTGATCTTCTGCCCCAACGACGGCCATCTGGATGTGGTCGTGGACGGGTACAGCCAGGAGAGTTTCGCTGCGCATATACTCTAAAACTCTGGTTGTTCAAAAATAGCCAGATCGTCGCACCCGCACAAGGCGGTTTTCGAGGACGGCGGCGAGATGACTGTTTTTCAACAACCTGCTAAGAGGTAACGACGCATGTATTTCAACGAAGAGTTCGAAACCCTGCCCCGTCCGGCGCTGGAGGCGCTGCAACTCAAGCGGCTTCAGGTCGTGGTGGAGAGGGTGTATGCCAATGTCCCCTTTTACAAGGCCGCGTTCGACAAGGCCGGGCTCAAGCCCGCCGATGTGCGTAGCCTGGACGACTTGGAGCGGCTTCCTTTCACCACCAAGCAGGACATGCGCGATTCCTATCCTTATGGCCTGTTTGCCGCTCCTCTGGACGAGATCGTCCGTATCCACGCCTCGTCCGGCACCACCGGCAAACCGACCGTGGTCGGCTATACCCACAGGGATATCGATACCTGGAGCGACCTGATGGCCCGCTCGTTTGTCGCGGCCGGCGCCCACCGGGGAGATATCATCCATAATGCCTACGGCTACGGGCTTTTCACCGGCGGCCTGGGGGCCCATTACGGCGCCGAGCGGCTGGGTGCGTCGGTCATCCCCATCTCCGGCGGCAACACCAAGCGCCAGATCATGATCATGCAGGATTTCGGCTCCACGGTATTGACCTGCACCCCCTCCTACTCGCTCTTCATGGCCGAGGAGGCCAGGGGAGAGGGGATTGATTTTAAAAACCTCAAGCTGCGGGTCGGCATCTTCGGGGCCGAGCCCTGGTCAGAGGCCATGCGTGGCGAGATCGAGGAGAAGCTGAACTTGGCAGCCATCGACATCTACGGCCTGTCCGAGATCATGGGGCCGGGCGTGGCCATCGAGTGCATCGAGGCAAAAAAAGGGCTGCATATCTGGGAGGACCACTTCATCCCCGAGATCATCGACCCAAAAACCGGCAGGCGCCTGCCCCAGGGCGAGCGCGGCGAACTGGTCATCACCACCATCACCAAACAAGGCATTCCCCTGATCCGTTACCGCACTCGCGACATCACCAGCATCACCTACGAGCCTTGTGTGTGCGGCCGGACCCACGCCCGTATCAGCCGTATGAGCGGCCGTTCCGACGACATGCTGATCATCCGCGGGGTCAATGTCTTCCCGTCCCAGATCGAGTCGATCCTGGTGGGCATTGAGGGGGTTGAACCTCATTACCTGCTGATCGTCGACCGCAAGGACAACCTGGATACCCTTGAGGTGCATGTGGAGGTGGATGAACGGCTCTTCTCCGACGAGATCAAGGTCCTGCAACTCCTGGCGAAGCGGATCGAGAAAGAGATCAAGGATGTCTTGGGGGTCACCTGCACCGCCAAACTGGTGGAGCCCAAGACCATCCAGCGCAGCGAAGGCAAGGCCACAAGGGTCATCGACAAGCGGAAACTTTAGAATCACCAAAAGCGTAATCTGCCACGGAGACACAGGGACACAGAGGAAAAAACAGGCGAAGAGCAAACTTGATTTTGGGTTTAATCATCAATTTTCTGGTTGGTTTTGAAGTTCTCTGTGTCCCTCTGTCGCCGTGGCAGAAGTCAGGTTTTTAACGGGAGGTCATTATGAAGGTTGAGCAGATATCCATCTTCATCGAAAACAAATCCGGACGTCTGGCCGAAGTTACCCGCATCCTTGGCGAGAGCGGCATCAATATCCGGGCGCTGTCCCTGGCCGATACCTCGGACTTCGGCATCCTGCGCCTGATTGTGAATGACGTGGAAACGGCCAACAGGGTGCTCAAGGAAAAGGGGTTCACCGTCAACAAGACCGAGGTGGTCGCCGTCGAGGTCCCCGACCGTCCCGGCGGGTTGGGGGCCATACTCCAGGCGCTGGACTCGGAGCAGATCAACGTGGAGTACATGTACGCCTTTGTCGAGCGCTGCGGCGGCAACGCAGTGATCATCTTCCGCTTCGACGAGGCAGACAAGGCCATCAATGCCCTCAAGGCCAACAATTTCAACGTGCTGGCAGGTGAGCGCCTGTACAGCATGTAATCCCGGTTCAACACAAAGGGGGGAGAATGAAAAAGCTGATCGCAGTGTGCAGTGCTGTGTGTATCGGCCTTCTGTCGGCCACGGCGGCTTTTGCCGCAGGAACGGTCAGGATCGGCGGTCTGTTTGCCGTGACCGGCCCGGCAGCCTTCCTGGGAGAACCGGAGAAAAAAACTCTCGAGATGCTGGTCAATGAGGCCAACGCCAAAGGAGGCGTCAACGGCATCAAGCTCGAGGCAGTTATCTATGATACCGGCGGCGACGCCACCAAGGCGGTCCAGTTGGCGACCAAACTGATCAAGGATGACAAGGTGGCCGTCATAATTGGCCCCAGCACCACCGGCGAATCCATGGCGGTCATCCCGGTGGTGGAAAAAGAGAAGATTCCGCTGATATCCTGCGCCGCCGGCATCAAGATCACCGACCCGGCAAGGAGATGGGTCTTCAAAACCCCGGCCAACGACCATGTGGCGGCTGAGAAGATTCTCAATCACATGGCGAAACAGAAACAGAAAACCATCGCCCTTCTGACGGTAACCGACGGCTTCGGCTCCTCGGGGCGGGAACAGATCAAGGCACTGGCTGCCCAGAAGGGGTTCAGGATCGTGGCCGACGAGGTCTATGGCCCCAAGGACACCGATATGAGTGCACAACTGACCAAGATCCGCGGCATCAAGCCGGACGCCATCATCTGCTGGGGCACCAATCCCGGTCCGGCGGTCATCACCAAAAACGTGAAGCAGCTCGGCATCAAGACGCCACTCTACATGAGCCATGGCGTGGCCTCCAAGAAATACATCGAACTGGCCGGCGCCGACGCCGCCGAAGGGGTTATGCTGCCGGCCGGCAAGCTTGCCATCTACAGCATGCTGCCCAAGAACGATCCCCAGGCAAAGCTCCTCAGAGAGTATGATCAGACCTATAAAAAGAACTTCAATGTGGATGCCTCCACCTTTGGCGGCTATGCCTATGACGCCTTTCTCCTGGTTACCGGTGCCCTGAAAAAGGCGGGCCCGAGTGCGGAGCAGATCAGGAACGGCATCGAGCAGGCCAGCAGGCTGGTCAGCGTTTCCGGCGTTTTTACCATGTCTCCCAAGGATCACAACGGCCTCAACCTGTCTGCTTTTGAGATGGTCAGGATCGTGAAGGGTGACTGGTCGCTGGTCAAGTAGGGTAATCTCATAATCTGAATCCGTGACGCCTCCATGCCTCCGTTGGTCCGAAAGGCCTCTGTCTTTGCCCTTGAGGAGATGCGCACCAAGCCGACGGAGGACCGATAAAATGAGTAGCTTGGCGGACCGGGCAGCGGGCGGGCTCCGGCTCTTCCGGACACTGCGGTATTCCGGCGTCACGGATTCAGGTCATATTACATTAGTGCGGAGGGTGCCATGGGTCTTCGATTTGTTTCGTTTCTCATCGCAATTGTCACCACGTTTTTGACGGGTACCGCATTTGCGGCAGCTCCCATCAAGATCGGCGGGCTGTTCGCCGTGACCGGTCCGGCGGCCTTCCTGGGGGAACCGGAGCGCAATACGGCCAGGATGGTGGTGGATGAAATCAACAAGGCCGGCGGCGTCAGGGGGCACAAGCTGGAGTTGGTCGTCTACGACACGTCTGGCGATGCGACCAAGGCCGTACAACTCGCCACCAAGCTGATCAGGGACGACCATGTGGAGGCCATTATCGGCCCCAGCACCACCGGCGAATCCATGGCGGTCATCCCGGTGGCGGAGAGGGAGCAGGTGCCGCTCATCTCGTGTTCTGCCGGCATCAAGATCACCGAACCGGTGAAGAAGTGGGTCTTCAAGACTGCCCAGAACGATACCCTGGCGGTCGGCAGGATTTACGACTACCTGCAACGCCACAGGCTGTCGAAGGTTGCCATCCTGACCGTTTCCGATGGCTTCGGCGCATCGGGACGCGAACAGCTCAAGGCCCAGGCCGGAAAATACGGTATCTCCGTCGTGTCGGACGATACGTACGGCCCCAAGGACACGGACATGACCGCCCAACTGACCAAGATCAGGGGGTCCAAAGCCCAAGCGATCATCTGCTGGGGCACTAATCCCGGACCGGCGGTCATTGCCAAGAACGTCCGTCAACTGGGCATCAAAACGCCGCTGTTCATGAGCCATGGCGTGTCTTCCAAGAAATTCATCGAACTGGCCGGCGAGGCCGCCGAAGGGATCAAACTCCCTTCCGGCAAGGTGATTGTGGCGGACCTGCTTCCTGGTTCGGATCATCAGAAGGCTTCCCTGATGGCGTTCGTCAAAGACTACCAGAAGCATTATCGGGCCGAGGGCGACCACTTCGGCGGCCATGCCTGGGACGCGGTCATGCTGTTGAAAAATGCCGTCGAACGCGGTGCCGACTCCCGCGCCACGATCCGGGAACAGTTGGAAAAAACGCACGGTTTTGCCGGCATCGGCGGGGTGTTCAGCTATTCGGCCCAGGATCATGCCGGTTTGAACAAGGACGCCTTTGTGCTTGTCGAGGTCAAGAAGAAGGACTGGGCCATCGTCAGGTAAAAGGTTGTTCAAAAACAGCCATCTCGCCGCCATCCTCGAAAGCCCCTTCGTGCGGCGTAGCCCTGTTACGCCTCCTCGGGTCTTTCTGCGGGTGCGACGATCTGACTATTTTTGGACAACCCGTGCGGATTGTTAAACGGCAATCTTACAGCCGTCCTAGAAATCTCAATTTTATGAAAAGAATTCTCCCTCCCCGTGAAGGTGAGGGAGTTTCTGTGTAAGAAACGGAAGCCAATGCAGCTCGAGCAAATCCTTCAATATTCGTTTTCCGGCCTGTCAACGGGGGCGATCTACGCCCTGATCGGCATCGGTTTTTCCATCATCTTCAACGCCACCGGCATCATCAATTTTGCCCAGGGCGAATTCGTCATGCTGGGTGGGATGCTGACGCTCTTTTTTCTGGAGGCGTTGAAGCTGCCGCTCTGGGCTGCCATTCCCTGTGCCGTGGTGGTATCCGCCCTAATAGGGGTGCTGTTCGAGCGCCTTGCCATCAGGCCGCTGCGCCAGCCGACCCCCATCAACCTAGTGATCGTCACCATCGCGGGCAGCATCCTGATCCGCGGCTTGACCATGCTGCTGTGGGGCAAGGATACCCACGCGATTCCGCCCTTTTCGGGCGATGAACCGATCTCTGTCGCCGGGGCGACCATTCTGCCTCAGCATCTTTGGATACTGGCCATTACCCTGCTGATCATCGCCGTCAATAAGTTCTTCTTCTATCACACTATTAGCGGCAAGGCCATGCGGGCCTGCTCGTACAACCGCCGCGCCGCTGGTCTCGTAGGCATCGACGTGCGACGCATGGTGTTCTTCTCCTTCGTCATCAGCTCAGTCTTGGGGGCCTTGGCCGGCATCATTGTGGCCCCCCTGACCATGACCGCCTATGACGTGGGGGTCATGCTGGGGTTGAAGGGGTTTTGCGCCGCCATCATCGGCGGGATGAGCAGTGGCATCGCCACCGTGGTGGGGGGGCTGATCCTGGGGGTCCTGGAATCGTTGGGGGCGGGGCTCATATCCTCTGGCTACAAGGATGCCATCGCCTTTATCATCCTGCTGCTGATCCTGTTCATCCGGCCCCAGGGACTGTTCGGCAAGGCCGAATCGGAACGGGTGTGACGGCATGAAACGCGATGTGTTCAAATTTTTCCTCTTTGCCGTACTGATCCTTGCCGCACCGCTGGCTTTCAAGGGCGGTTATCTTATGAACGTGCTGGTGTTCGTCGGCATCAACACCATGCTGGCGGTGGCACTCAACCTGCTGTTGGGGTATGCCGGCCAGATATCTCTGGGCCACGCGGGTTTTTTCGGCATCGGGGCCTATCTCTCGGGTATCCTGACCGCCACCTATGGCTGGAATCCGTGGCTCGCCATGCCGCTGGCGGCTCTCGCGGTCGGCATACTGGCCGGTCTGATCGGTTTCCCGATCCTCAAGCTCAAGGGACATTACCTTGCCATGGCCACCCTCGGCTTGGGCATCATCATCTACATCGTTTTCAACGAGACCGTTGACCTTACCGGCGGCCCCTCGGGTTTTTCGGGCATCCCCAACCTGACCGTCGGCTCCTTTGTGTTCAACAGCGACGTCAGGAACTACTACCTGGCCTGGACCTTCGCCCTCGGGGTGGTGCTGTTCGCTGTCAACCTGGCAAACTCCCGTGTTGGTCGGGCTTTGCGGGCGGTTCACGACTCGGAGGTGGCGGCGCGGGTCATGGGGGTGAATGCCCGACTTCTCAAGGTGCAGGTTTTTGCCCTGTCTGCCGTCATTTCCTCCCTGGCTGGCAGCCTCTACGCCCATACCATGACCTTTGTCTCCCCAGCTTCGTTTGGCTTCAATTTTTCGGTGGAATTGCTCACCATGGTGGTGATCGGCGGCTTGGGCAGCGTGTATGGCTCATTTCTGGGAGCAGCGCTGTTGACGCTGTTGCCCGAGCTCCTGCGGGGCGCCCAGGACTATGATATCATCGTCTACGGTGGTCTGTTGATGATCATGGTCATGTTCATGCCGGGCGGACTTGTACGGGGCATCCCCGATTTTTTCAGAAGGATGGCCAGAATGCGGGAGGGGGCCGGTAATGCTTGAGGTCAGCGGCATCACCCGCATATTTGGCGGCGTCATGGCCCTGGATGATGTCTCCTTCACCATCGGGCAAGACACCATTACCGGCGTCATCGGCCCTAACGGCGCGGGAAAGACGACGCTGTTCAACATCATTACCGGCATCTACAGCCGCACATCCGGCAGCGTCAGGCTGGAGGGCAGGGATATCTCCGGGCTTCCGCCGGAACGGCTGGCCCGCCTGGGGATGGTGCGGACGTTCCAGAACATCGAGCTGTTCGGCGCCATGAGCGTGTTGGAAAACGTCATGGTCGGACTCCATACCAAAAGTTCCAGCGGGCTTTTGGCCTGTTCCCTGAAGATGCCCTGGAGCACCGCCGAAGAACGGCGCATTTGGGAAACCGCCATGCAATGGCTCCAGTTTACAGGCATAACTGAACTGGCAAACGATACGGCTGGAAATCTCTCCTTTGGCAAGGGACGGCTGTTGGAGATCGCGCGCGCCCTGGCCGTAGAGCCCCGCATCATCCTCATGGACGAACCTGCCGCCGGCCTCAACAGCCAGGAAACCCTTGCTCTGGCGCATCTGATCCAGAAAATCCGCGGGATGGGCATCACCGTGGTGCTGGTGGAGCACGACATGGAGCTGGTGATGGACGTGTGCGACCGGATCGTGGTGCTCAACTTGGGCAAAAAGCTGGCCGAGGGGACGCCGCGGGAGATCCAGGAGAATTCGGACGTCATCGCGGCGTATCTTGGGGAAAGCTGATCAAAGTCTATCTCTCACAGAGCTCACAAAGGCACTAAGAAAATAGTAAAGTCCAAGGAGGCCGAGATTCAGAAAGGCAAAAAGCATTTTCAGACAGAACCATCGTTATTTGCCTTGCTTTTACGGTTTCCTCCGTGTCTTTGTGAGCTTGAGTGAATGAGAGTGAGCGAGTGAGAGAATTTTTTGTTATTGGTTGATTACATGCTGCGACTTAAAAATGTAAATACCTACTACGGCAAGGTCCACGCCCTGAAGAACGTCTCCCTGCACCTGGGTGAGGGGGAGATCGTGACCCTGATCGGCGCCAACGGCGCCGGCAAGACCACGATCCTCAACACGATCTCCGGAGTGACGCCGGCCGGCGCTGGAGAGGTCCTCTTCCGTAAGGAAGCGGTCACGGCTCTGACGCCGGACAGGATCGTCAAATGCGGCATCTCCCAGGTGCCCGAGGGGCGCCAGGTGTTCAAGCCGCTGTCGGTCGAGGATAACCTGGAGCTGGGTGCCTACCTGCGCCATCGCAGTCGCGAGGACCGGTCAGCCATCCGCAGGGATATGGCGCAGGTATTCACCCTGTTCCCCCGGTTGGAGGAACGGCGCCGACAACTGGCCGGCACCATGTCGGGTGGGGAACAGCAGATGCTGGCCATTGGCCGGGCCCTGATGGCAAACCCCAGGCTGCTCTTGCTCGACGAGCCCTCCATGGGGCTGGCTCCCCTGGTGGTACAGGAAATCTTCAGGGTGTTGGAGCGGTTGCGCCGGGAGAACGGCGTCACCATACTGCTGGTGGAACAGAATGCCAAGGCCGCCCTGAAGCTGGCCGATCGGGGCTATGTGCTGGAAACCGGCAAGATCATCCTTGGAGGACCGTCGGCGGAACTGCTGGAAAATGCCGAGGTCAAGCGGGCCTACCTGGGCAAGGACAAGAAAGAAATCTGGGAACGCTAAGTGCTGTTACTCGCCATTGAAACATCCTGTGATGAAACCGCCGCCGCCGTGGTGCGCGACGGCAGCGAAACCCTCTCGTCGGTGGTGTCGTCGCAGATCGCCATTCACGCCGAGTATGGCGGCGTCGTACCGGAGATCGCCTCGCGCAAACACCTGGAGATGATTACACCGGTGGTGAGCCAGGCGCTGCATGAGGCCGGTTGTGCCATGAAGGATATCCAGGGAGTGGCGGTAACGCGCGGGCCGGGCCTGGCTGGGGCGCTCCTGGTGGGACTTTCCGCAGCCAAGGCGATTGCCTTTGCCCAAGGCATCCCCTTCGCGGGCGTGCATCACATCGAAGGGCACATCTTCGCCACCTTTCTGGAGCAGCCAGTGGCATTCCCATTTTTGGCGCTGGTAGTATCGGGCGGGCATACCCATCTCTACCTCGTGGAAGGTTTCGGACGCTATACGACGCTCGGCAGGACCATCGATGATGCCGCCGGCGAAGCCTTCGACAAGTCCGCCAAGATCATGGGGCTCGAATATCCGGGCGGCGCCCGCATCGACGCCCTGGCGCGGGGTGGGGACTGCCGGGCAGTACGCCTCCCCCGCCCGCTGATCAATGACGCCAGTCTCAACTTCAGTTTCAGCGGCCTCAAGACGGCCATGCTTCAATGGGTCAACAAGCATCCCGCTACCATACCCGGCCAGGAGGCGAGCGATCTGTGCGCCTCGTTTCAGGAGGCGGTTTGCGACGTCCTGGCGTTCAAGACCGAGGCGGCTCTCCGGCAGTGCGGAGCCCGGCGTTTGGTTGTGGCTGGTGGGGTGGCCTGCAACAGCGCCCTGCGCAGCCGCATGACCCGCATGGCGGCGGATCTCGGGGTTGAACTGCACATCCCCACACCCGCCCTGTGTGGCGATAATGCCGCCATGTTGGCGGTTGCCGGTAACTATTATCTGAGTAACGGCCATGCTTCCCCGCTCTCCCAGGATGTCACTGCCACCTGGGAGATGGACCGTATCAAGGATTACCTCCCATGACCGCATTGCGTCGCCCACTCAAGTCCCTTGGCCAGAATTTCCTCGTTGACGGCAACATCATTGCCAAGATTATCCGTGCCGCCGAGCCGGACCCCCGGGACAGCATTCTGGAGATCGGCCCCGGCCGCGGGGCGTTAAGCGATCTGCTGGTACAGCATGCCCGCAAACTGACGCTCGTTGAGTTCGATCATGCCTTGGCGGCTGTCCTGAAAGAACGCTACGCCGATAATAACCGGGTTACGGTGATCGATGGAGATATCCTGGCGCTTGATCTGGCCCAAGTGCTGGGCAGGGAACCGGCGGCTTGGAAGGTGGTGGCTAACCTTCCCTACAATATCTCCACCCCCATTCTTTTCCGCCTGCTGGAGATGCGCGGTCTCTTTTCGCGTCTGGTGCTGATGTTGCAGCGCGAGGTCGGCGAACGGCTGGTCGCCGCGCCGGATTGCGCCGATTATGGGGTGACGACGCTGCTCCTGGGACTATGGTTCGACATTCGTCGGGAGTTTATTGTCCCGCCGACCTGTTTCCATCCCCGCCCCAAGGTAGAGTCGGCTGTGCTGAGCTTTGTGCCGCTTCAGCGGCCCCGGGTGGAGGTTGGCGCTGAGGCTGTTTTCCGAAAGGTTGTGAAGGGGGCCTTTGCCATGCGCCGCAAGACCTTGTCCAACTGTCTCAAGGCGACGGAACTTGCCCCTGCGGATGAATTGGGGGCGGTTCTTGAAGAGTGCGGCATCGACGGGAGGCGTCGCGGAGAAACCCTCTCCATGGAGGAGTTTGCTGCGCTTTCGCGAAGTTTGTCGAAGTTTTCGTCTGCCACAGAGCCGCGGAGACACTGAGGACAACAGAGGCTACAAGAGCTACAACAAAAAAACCGCCTCGAAGCGGTTTTTTTGTTGTAGCAAAGGATATAAATGGTTAGGCTTTGGCCTTAACAGTTCTTGTCTTGGCCGGTTTGGCTGCCTTGGCCACTTTTGCCGGTTTTGCGGCGGCCGTTTTTGCCTTCAGCGGTTTTGCTGCAGCACCCTTCTTGGCGGCACGCACGGCGCGGGCTTTTTCCAGGTTGGCAGCCAGGTTGTTTTCGTTGGCGGCCTTGCGGCGCGCCTCGGAATAGTTCTTGGCAGTCAGGGACTGGGTCGCGGGGATATTGAACTGTTTGCGGTACTGGCCCGGTTTCATGTCGTGAGCCTGTTTGAGGTGACGGGTCAGGGTCTTGAACCCTGTTTTGCCGCAAATGAGGCAGCAGACCTGATCGTTCTGGAAGGCCTTTTTGATCGGCATGGCGGGTGCGCCCGGTGCCGCAGCGCCCTCTGCTGCCGTTGCGCCTTCGGATTCCAGTTTTTTCAGCGTCGTGAAGACCCGGTTTATTTCCTGGATCAGATCATCACTGCTCATCTCCGTACCGGCCGCATGGGAAGAAACGATACCCGCAGTCAGCTCGACAAGAGTTGCTGTCATACATCCTCCTTAATATTAATTTATGTTACTACGGGTTATCACGAAATACCAACATAAATCAAGAAAATAAATGAGTAAAAAAATGGTTAACTACAGAGTTGCTGAATACAAAAACTAGTTGCTAAGCTGAATGAGGATGTGGCATGAAGGACTGCAGAACGATTACAAAGCATGAAACGGAACAACAGTCATGACATCACCATTATTCTACCTGTTCCTGATAGTGTCGCTGGTATCGCTGATACTGTTGACTCTGGTACTGGCGCGGCTCTCGCGCATCGCTTCGGGCGCGTCGCTCGATGTACGCATCGATGCCCTGGAACGTCAACTGGAGCGCATGGAACGCATGCTTCGCGATGAGCTTGTCAGGAATCGGGAGGAAGCCCAATTGTCTGCCCGGCAGTCGCGTGAGGAAGGGGCCGCGCTTGTGGGCGCCCTGGGGGATTCGCTCCTGAAACGAATGAGCGAGATCGCCGGCTTGCAGAAAAATCAGTTGGACATCTTTGCCGGCCAGTTGAAAAACCTGACCGCAAGCAATGAGGGGAGGCTGGACAAGCTGCGCGAGACCGTGGAAGACCGCCTGCGGCTGATCCAGGAGGATAATGCCCGGAAACTGGAGCAGATGCGCGTAACCGTTGACGAAAAACTCCACGATACCCTGGAAAAGCGCCTTGGCGAGTCCTTCAAACTGGTCAGCGAGCGGCTGGAGCTTGTCCAGCGCGGCCTGGGCGAGATGCAGTCCCTGGCCAGCGGCGTCGGAGACCTGAAGAAGGTACTGTCCAACGTCAAGACCCGCGGCACCTTTGGCGAGGTTCAACTGGCCAGCCTGCTGGAACAGATCCTGTCGCCCGGGCAGTACGAGACCAACGTGGAGTCGAAAAAGGGGAGCGGCCAGCGGGTGGAGTTTGCCCTGCGGCTGCCCGGGCGGGATGGTACGGCGGAGGGAATGGTCTGGCTGCCACTGGACGCCAAGTTTCCCCAGGAAGATTACCTGCGGCTGGTGGAGGCCCAGGAGAGCGCCGATGCCGCTGCCGCCGAAGAAGCAGCCCGGCAGTTGGAGCGGGCGATCAGGGAAATGGCCAAGGCTATCCGCGACAAATACCTGGACCCCCCGCACACCACGGATTTCGGCATCATGTTCCTTCCCACCGAAGGGCTGTATGCCGAGGTGCTGCGGCGGCCCGGCCTGGCCGAGACGCTGCAGCGAGACTGCAAGGTCCTGGCTGCGGGTCCCACCACCCTGGCGGCGCTCCTGAACAGCCTGCAGATGGGATTTCGCACCCTGGCCATCGAGAAACGCTCGGCAGAAGTCTGGACCCTGCTCGGCGCGGTGCGGACCGAGTTCTCCAAGTTCGGGGCAGTGCTTGAGAAGACGAGCAAGAAGTTGCAGGAGGCGGGCAATCACATCGATCAGGCCGCAGTCCGTACCCGCGCCATCGAGCGCAAGCTGCGCGACGTGCAGGAACTGCCCCAGGCTGAGGCCGGGGCGCTCCTCGACATGCCGGAGATGAGTGAGGGGGATGACCCCACCCATGACTGAAAAGGGCAATATAGCGCGGGCAGCCGGAATCCTCGGCTCGGCAACCATACTCTCGCGGGTTATGGGCATGGTGCGCGACATGGTCGTGTCGCGCCTGTTTGGCGCCGGGTTTGCGACCGACGCCTTTTTCGCCGCCTTCCAGATCCCCAACATGCTGCGGCGTTTTTTCGCCGAAGGGGCTTTGACCTCAGCCTTTGTCCCCATTTTCTCTGAGACCCTCAACAAGCGGGGCGAAGAAGATGCGCGGGAACTTGCCAACACCTGCTTCAGTCTGTTAACCGTCGTCATGGCCGGCGTAACCTTGGCCGGCATCCTGTTTTCCCCAGCCATTGTCGGCCTGATGTTCCCGGGATTCCATTCGGTGCCGGACAAATTCGAGCTGACTGTGCTCCTCAACCGTCTGATGTTCCCCTACATATTCTTTATCAGTCTGGTTGCGCTCTGCATGGGGATCCTCAACACGGTCCGTCATTTTTTCACCCCTGCCATCTCCACGGTATTCCTCAATATCTCCATGATCGCAGCGGCACTCTGCCTGCGGGGGTTCTTCACCGTTCCCGTTACCGCCCTGGCTGCGGGGGTGCTGATCGGCGGTGTCGTGCAACTGCTCCTGCAACTGCCGGTACTGTGGAAAAAAGGATTTCCGATCCGCCCCCGCTTCAGCTTCGGCCATCCCCAGGTGCGCCGCATCACGCTCCTGATGCTGCCGTCGGTCTTCGGCGTGGGGGTCTATTATCTCAACATCACCGTCAGTGCCGTACTGGCCTCCTTATTGCCCCAGGGAAGCGTGTCATATCTCTATTACGCCCAGCGGTTGTTCGAGTTTCCCCAAGGCATCTTCACCGTTTCCGTGGCTCAGGCCGTGCTCCCTTCCATGAGCCGGCAGGCAGCCGGGGGGGACATGGAAGGCATGAAAGAATCCTTGGCTTTTGGCCTGCGTTTGACCCTCTTCATTACCATTCCGGCCATGGCCGGTCTGATGTCCTGCTCGACCCCCATCTTCAGCCTGATCTTCATGGGCGGCGCATTCGACTACGCCAAGGCGGTCAATTCAGCCCAGGCGCTCTTTTATTACTCCCTTGGCCTTTCCTTCGTGGCGATGACACGGGTCCTCGCCCCGGCTTTCTATGCCCTCAAGGATACCCGGACACCGGTCTTGACGGCTTTTGGCGCCTTCCTGATCAATTTGGGGTTCAGCCTGGTCCTGATGGGGCCCTTCAAACACGGCGGGCTGGCACTGGCCACCACCATTTCGGCCCTGGGCAACATGGTGATGCTGCTCTGGTTCCTGCGGCGCAAGATCGGCCCATTCGGCGGGCGCGGAATCGTAACCTGCGGCCTAAAATCGCTGGCTGCCGCTGTGCCGATGGCTGTCACGGTCTATTATCTATGCAGTAGGCTCGACTGGTCGCTCGCGGGCCATAAAACTGGCAAGGCCCTGATGCTTGGCGGGGCCATAGCCGTCGGCGTCGTCATCTATGGGCTCTGCGTCCGGCTGCTGCGATCGGACGAGGCGCTGGAGGTGCTGGCGCTGCTCAGAAGGAAATTTGGGCAGAAGAGGAGCGCATCATAAATTATGTGTCCCTGTTTGATACCGGCTTGGGGACCGGCGCTGTCCAGGCCGGCGATCATGGCGGTATCTCCCGGTGCATGACGACTCGTACCAGCGAGAACTCAGGGAAGTGCTCTCCTCGGAACTGACGCAACGGGCGGCTGTATTATTAAAGCGCTACTTTAAGGGAGAGCGACAAGCGTTCGACGCTCTGCCAGTTGACTTGTCCTCCGTAACTCCTTTCAGAAGGCGCATTCTGGAGCTCATCCGCGCCATTCCCTTCTGACCTACGGCCAGGTCGCCACTCTCGCCGGAGTGCCGGGAGCGGCGCGCGCCATCGGCGGCGCCATGGCCTGCAACCCCTTGCCGGTTATCATTCCCTGTCATCGTGTTGTTGCTGGCGACGGGAGGCTTGCCGGCTACACCGCTCCCGGCGGTATTGCCTGCAAAGAATATCTTTTGCGCATGGAAGATGTTGAATTTAAAGGGCAACGAATTTTTCTGAAAAAATGGCAGTTATGAACAGGTAAACTTGGCATGAAATTTATTTGTTGTATCCAAAACGGTTGTTCGCAGGCTAACTACCCAAAATTCAAAGAGGCTCGTATAACTTATTGAAATCAAATATAAATACGTTTGTGTAAAAAAAAGGCAAAGTGTAAAAATCACTTGTAAAAATATAACTTTTGTATTTCATCAACACCGTTGTCCACATGTTATCCACAATTTTTGTGGATAAGCCGAAACCTGATGGTAAAAGGTGTCACATTCCTGTGACTTATCATCAGACAAACCCGTCATTCGAGTTTTTTTGCCTCTTCCCATAAGATGTCTATGTCGGCAAGCGGGGTCTCATTCATCTTCTTGCCCTGGCTCCGGAGGTTGTTCTCCACGTACTGGAAGCGCCGCTGAAAACGATTGATCGTTTTGCGTAGAGCCTCCTCGGGGTTAAGCGACAGAAAGCGCCCCAGGTTGACGATGGCGAACAACAGGTCGCCCAGTTCATCCTCCATGCGGGTCTCATCGCCTCCCTCCCAGGCCTCCTCGAACTCGTGCAACTCTTCCATGACCTTGGCAAAGACCTGATCGGCATGTTCCCAGTCAAAACCGACCCGTGAGGCCTTTTCCGTGATCTTCTGGGCCTTGAGGAGCGCAGGCAGGTGAGGAGGCACGCCGGACAGGGCCGAGGGGCGCTCATCGCCTTTTTCGGCCTTCTTGATACGCTCCCAGTTCTCGACCTGGGCGTTGCTGTCGCTGATCTGCAGGTCGCCGAAGACATGGGGATGGCGTCTGACGAGTTTGTCGCAGAGCGTCTGGATGACGTCGGCCATGCCGAAGTCGCCGGCTTCCTCGGCAATGGCGGCATGGAAGACCGGTTGCAGCAAGAGGTCGCCCAACTCCTCCTTCAAGTGCTCCGGTGATTTTGCGTCAATCGCCTCGATGACCTCGTAGGTTTCTTCCAGCAGATAACGCGTCAGGCTCTCGTGGGTTTGTTCCGCGTCCCAGGGGCAACCACCGGGGGCGCGCAGGCGGCGCATGATGTCCAGCAGGTCGTCGAAGGTACTACGATTGGCGCGTATGGCGGTGTCGGTACTCATTTTGCGGCCGCCAGTTCGGCTGACAGTTCATCGTAGACAGCCAGGGATTTCACGCTTGCAGCTTCTTTCTTGGTGATGTCCTCAAAGGCTCTCAGCTTTCCGTTGAAACGGTTGGCCTGGGTCTTCAGGTTGTTGGTGCTCTCGGACAGGAAGCTCTTTTCCTTGGGATCGATGTCCTTTTTCACCAGCCCTTTGACCTTGTTCCAGTATTCGTCCGTTCCGTTGGCGTAGTGGTTCACGCTCTCCAGGAAGGAGAGGGCGCCGGATGAAAGGTCGGCGACCGTGGCCAGCTTTGCCTGGGCATCGTTCATATCCTTCAGCAGTTTCTGGTCGGCATAGCGGGATGCCTCGGCCAGCGCCTTTTCGTCCAGCGGTTTGGCCGGGTCGATGGCATCAACCAGGGAGATGAAGCGCTGGGACGAGTTCAGGTAATTGGTGACCGAAACTGAGGCGCTGTTGAGCGCTACCGTAAACTGGGCAATGAACTTGGTGAAGATCGAAGCCTGGCCGGCGTAGGGGATGGGAAGCATCCTGGCCACGACCGCGGCGTAGGAACCGGCCTGGATGTAGCGGTTATAGCCTGCCAGGTTGGCGCTCATCCATTTGACGAAGCCTTCAAAATCGCTGGTGGTCTGGCGCTGGGTCTTGACATCGGCGGCGATCTCCCTGAGCCGCTGGACCTTTTTCTGGTGCAGGCGTTCGAGGGATATGGCCTTGACGGCCTCAAGCTGTTTTACCTTGAGTTTGAGCCCTTCGTTCTCCAGTTGGAGATTGAACATCTGCTCCTCGTTTGGCGTGGTCGGGCCGCAGACATTTTCTTCGGCATGCACTCCGGCGGAGGTGAAGAGAACCAGGGCAGCCAGGACAAACATTGTCCTGACGGATGAGCGTCGTGTTTCGAACATGATTGATGCATCCTTTTCCGTTGATGGGTATGGTGCGATTAGGCGCGGTTTTTATATAGCTCTGCGCCGGCTACAATGCAACGTCTTTTGCCATAGTGGCCGTGCATGCGGTTACAATGAATTGCATTTGGTCCTGCTCTGTACTACCATGTGCGGGTATGCTTGGCGGCCCTTGTTTGCCTTGCCGCCAATCGGAGTTTACGCAATAGAGGCTGATGCCATGCCATTCCCCGGACATTTCCGTTTGAGCCTGATCCAGAAGATGATTGTCAGCTTTGCCCTCTGCGGGTTATGTATGATGGCTGCGCTGGTGTATGCCGTTGCCGGCCTGGGCACGATGCACCGCATGGAGGAGGAGATAGCCCGGAACGACCTGGCCGCGGCAACCATAACCATTACCCTGCGCGAGATGATGCTGACCCAGGAGCGCTATGTCGGCAAGTACCAGATTCTGCGACAGGCGGAATTCCGCGAGCTCTACAATCAGAATGCGGAAAAATTCCGTTCGGAACTGACCTCCTTGCAGCGTGTTTACCAGGGGGGTGGGGTTGACAGGCTTGTGACGGCATACGCAGCGTACGCAACCCTGGCCAGGCAGGTATTCGATGGCAGGGGCGTCGATGCCGCGGCCATGAAGCGGGCCACGGCGCAGGTGGAAGGCATTATCGAGCGCATCCGGGTGGAACAGAAGGAGTCCCTTGCGGACAAGCTGAAGCTCTCCGACGAGAAAGAGGCCAAGACCGTCACCCGTTCCATAGGGCTGGCCTTTGTCGGCGTGCTGTCGGCCTTCCTGGTGGCTGTCTACCTGATCTACACCTTCGCTACCTCCATCGGCAAGCTGCAAACCGCTACCCACCGCATTGCTGCCGGGGATTTCGACCACGATCCCGGCATTCCGGGGGGGGACGAGATCGGCGCCCTGGCGCAGGATTTTACGCGCATGGCGGCCAGGCTCAAGGAGCTGGAACAGATAAGTCTCGACGCCAGCCCTTTAACCCGGCTGCCGGGCAACATAGCCATTGAACGCTCCATCAGCCGGCGGTTGCGTGAACGGTTGCCGTTTGCCATGTGCTATTTGGATCTGGACAATTTCAAGTCGTACAATGATCGTTACGGCTACATCAAGGCCAGCGAAATTCTGCGAGAAACCGGTGAACTGATCCATAATGCCGTAAAACGCCTGAATGATCCCGAAGCCTTTGTCGGACACATCGGCGGCGACGATTTTGTCGTCATCATCAGCGCTGAACTGGCCAAGGCGGCGTGCCAGACGATCATCCAGGAGTTTGACGCCATGATACCGTTCTTCTATTCGGATGAGGATCGCGCTGCCGGCTCGTTTGAAGGGGTTGACCGTTATGGTGTGCCCCGCGTCTTCCCGCTCATATCCATGTCCATAGCCGTTCTTGTCTGCGAGCCGGGGGATTACGCCACCGCCGCCGAGATCGCAACGGCCGCGGCCGAGGTCAAGGATCATGTCAAGGAATCATCGGGCAGCAACTATATCATCGTGAGAGAGGCGGGCAACTGTGAGGCCTGAACGGATCATTGCGCTCATGCTGGTGCTCATGCTGGCATTCTCCGGAGGGTGCAGCATGCTGGGGGGCAAACCGTTTTCCGGGACCAGCGTGACTGCGGAGCAGGAACGCCGCTTCGCCGGGGCGCTGCAGTACCTGATGCAGGGAAAGGAACGGGAAGCCCAAGGGCTGCTGGAACAGGTCGTTGCCGGCCCGGCGTTGCCCGGCGTGACCGATGAGGCGCTTTTCCGGCTCGCCCTGCTCTATCTGCGCGATGAGGGCGGCAAGGGTGACATGCATGCCCACACTCTGCTGGTGCGGCTGAAGAAAGAGTATCCCCGCAGCATCTGGACGCGGCAGGCGGCGCCGTTAACCGCCTACCTGGCGGGGGTGGGCACTCTGCGCGACAGTCAGCGCGAGCTCAGAACCCTGCGGGAGCGGAACCTGTCCCTCACCCGCGACAACAAGGAATTGCATCAGAGCCTCGAACGCCTGAAAAACCTGGATCTTGAACTGGAACAGAAGATCAGACGCTAAAACACCCCCCCGAACGCAATTAGTCAAGGTGTGCTTACCCCTTGTCCTTCTCTGGAGGTCGCATGAAGAAATCGTTGTTGGTCGCAGCCGCTCTTGCAGGCACCGTCTGTTCCGCCCATGGGCTGGAATTTCATCCCATCGGCACAGCGGTCGGCATGGGCGGTGCCGGCGTTGCCAACACTAGGGGGGCCTATGCCCCCTATTGGAATCCGGCCGGGCTCGCCTTCGGGGGCAAGGACGTGTCGATCAAGCTCGGTGCCGGCGCAGGAGCGCAAATCGGCGGATCGCTCGCCAACAATGTGGACCGGCTCTCCCGGATCAGCGACCCCACCACCGGCAGTCTCGATATCACCGGCGGCAGCACGGCGACAAATCTCCAGCGGGTCGGTGATGCGGTCCAGGTCATCGGCCTCTTGAACGAGATCGGGAACGACAAGAAAGGCACCCTCAGCCTTAGCGGCAACGCCACGCTCGGCGTCCAGATCAGACACTTCGGGTTCGGCGTGTTCGGAACCTTCGAGGGGGGGGCGCTCCCTGAGCCTGATCTGACCGACATCGTCTTCAGCGGGGTGTCCTCGTATGCCGTGCTGGCCACCTCCATCGGCGCCACCGGCACGGTGTCCCGCGGCACGGCGTTCTTTACCGACGCGCAGATCAGCGCCATCACCACCGCCTTTGGCGGAGGGGCCTACGGCCAGAACATCGCCTACACCATTGAAAAGCAGCTGGTCAGTTCCAACGTTACCAACCTCTCCGCCCAGTCGGCCGCCGACTCGCTGGTGAAGCTGGGCAATGCGATGGCTCCCGCCTCAACGGCCGGAACCCTCGACCAGAACAAGTCCGCGATCCGCAGCCGGGCTCTGGCCCTCCTGGAATACCCCCTGGCCTACGGCTATCCCATCGATTTCGGCTATTACGGCACGGTGGGCATCGGCGGGGCGGTCAAGCTCATGCAGGGGCGCACCTATCTTTCGACGGTCAAGATATTCAACACCAACTCCAGCGATATTGTGAAAAAGATGACCGACAACTTCCAGGACAGCCTGACGTGGGGCGTCGATGTTGGTGCCGTCTGGAAATACAAGATCGTGAACGTTGGCGTGGTGGCCAAAAACCTGAATTCTCCCACCTTTTCCATGTCCAACCTGGGGGACAGTGCTGGCTACCGTGTCAGGCCGCAGGTAAGAAGCGGTTTTTCCGCCGAAGTTTTGCCCTGGCTCACCTTGGCGGCCGATCTCGACCTGACCAAAAACGAAACGGCCCTGCCGGGGGTCAAACGGCAGAGCCTGGGTGGCGGAGTCGAGATGACGCCCCTTGATTGGCTGAAGCTGCGGCTCGGTGCAAGCGCCAACATCAACGGCGGGGATACGCCGCTCTTGACGGCGGGATTCACCCTGGGAACTCCCGTGTTCGCTTTTGAGGTTGATGGCGGCGCATCCCCCGACACCGGCACCTACAAAGGGAGCAGCTATCCCCGGGAAGCGATGGTCAATTTCTCACTCTGCAGCCAGTTTTAGGACACCTCCGGAATTTTCCCGGCGATGAAACGACAGCGCCCCCTTTTCCATCCTTGATGCAGGAAGGAAAAGGGGGCATCGGCCGGGCTCTAAAAAATCTTTGCAACGGGCCGTCTGCTGCGCTGCCCGGTCACAGCACAAGCGTGTCACTCGGCGCGCTTTTTTCGTTCGTTCCCCAGATATTCTCCCAGAAATGCGGCCTTGTATTCCATGAACCGGTCGTTGGCGATCGCCTCCCTGATCTCGGCCATCATGGTCAGGTAAAAGCGGATATTGTGCAGGGCGGACAATACCGCCGACAACACCTCATTGGCCACGAACAGGTGGTGAAGGTAGGCGCGGGTGAAATGGCGGCAGGTATAGCAGTCGCAACTGGGGTCGATGGGGAAAAAGTCCCGCTTGTAATTCTTGTTGGTCAGGCGGATCTTGCCCCGCCGGGTGAAGAGCGTGGCACTGCGTGCGTAGCGGGTGGGGATGACGCAGTCGAACATGTCGATGCCACGTTCGACGCTCTCCAGGATATCCTCGGGCAGGCCGACTCCCATCAGGTAGCGCGGCTTGTTGTCAGGAAGGTGCGGCGCCGTCCAGCCCACCACCTTCTTGAGTAGTTCCAGCCCTTCGCCGACGCTGACCCCGCCGATGGCGTAGCCGGGCAGGTCCAGCTTACGCATCTCCCGGGCGCACATAGCCCGCAGGTCCTCGTAAACGCTCCCCTGAACAATGCCGAACAGGGCCTGGTCGTTGTCGACCATGGCATCCCGGCATTGTTTGAGCCAGCGGATCGTCTTTTTCGTGGACTGCTCGGCATATGCCTTGTCGCACGGGTAAGGGATGCACTCGTCAAAGGCCATGATGATGTCGGCCCCCAGGTCCTGTTGGATGCGGGTGGCGCTGGCCGGGTCGAGGTAGATCTCCTCGCCGGTTACCTCGTGTCTGAAGAAGACGCCGTCCTCGGTGATCCGCTTGTTGGGAAGGGAAAAGACCTGGAATCCCCCCGAGTCGGTCAGGATGGGTTTGTCCCAGGCCATGAATTTGTGCAGGCCGCCGGCCTTTTTCACCAATCCTTCCCCTGGTTGCAGATGGAGGTGGTAGGTGTTGCTGAGGATGATCCGGGCACCGGTCTCCTCGATCTGCGCCGGGGTGAGCGGCTTCATGGCGCCGTGGGTGGCCACGGGCATGAAGATCGGCGTGGGGATCTCACCCCGTGAGGTGGTGATGACACCCAAACGGGCAGCACAGTGCTTGTCTTTTTTGATCAATTGGAATATCATTTAACCCCTCGTTATCAAATCCGTTCTAAAACAGTTCGCATCAATAGCCACGGTAACCGCGACCCAGGAAGATGTTGGTGTGAATCATGTCGTGTGTCCCTGATAAAGCGTTTCAACAGCATGTAGCTTACTATCAGAATGCCAACCTAAATGCAATCCCGCTGACGGCTGGTACAGAAGGGCGTTTCGGCGGTATTCTGTATACACAAAAACCTTGCAATTTTTTATAACGGTGTTTACTATGCCCTGTCTGGATTCGCAGAGGAATTGACATGGCATTTAATTGCATGACTGCCGCATCAAATACACTCGAAGGAGGATAGAATGCAGGTCGTCTCAAGGTTATGCTGGCGTGGTCCCCCGCGATTTTCCCCTGTTCCGCACGGTTCAAATTCGTTTTAAACTCAACAGATGTCCGCGTATCATCACCATTTTGAAAAGGAAGGAACTTTTATGCAACTGTCATCCTCGTCTATCGGCAGAAAGATCCTGATGGCGATCACAGGCCAGCTCATGATCCTGTTCGTTCTGGTCCATCTGATCGGCAACACGACCATCTTCGGATGGCTTCATGGGGGCATCAATGCCTACGCCGAGCATCTCCATGCCTTGCCGCCCTTGGTGTGGGCATTTAGGCTTTTCATGCTGGCCGCCGTGTCCATCCATATCTGGTATGGTATCCAGTTGACCATCGAGAACCGCGGGGGCCGGCCGCAGCAGTACGCCGTCAAGGCAACCCAGAAGGCCACCTTTGCCAGTGAGAACATGATCTGGAGCGGCGCTCTTATCGGCCTCTTTATACTCTATCACCTTGCTCATTTTACCATGAAGCTGATCCCGGGCATGGCGCTGGTGACCGATGCCGAGGGCACGGTCAACGTGCTTACCATGGTGGTTTCCAGCTTCCAGAACGTTTTTGTGTGCGCCATCTATGCCGGTGCAATGGTGGCCCTGTTCCTCCACCTCTCCCACGGCATCCAGAGCTCTTCACAAACCATTGGTTGCAGTAATGACCGCACGCTGCCTGCCATCGTAAAGGCAAGCACGTTGGTGGCTCTGGCCTTCCTGTTTGGGTACGTCGCCATCCCGGCGTCAATTTTCTTCGGCATCTTGAAAGGTTAAGGGGGTTACCGTGATACTTGATGGAAAATGTCCAACCGGACCAATTGAACAAACCTGGGACAAGCACCGCTTTGACCTGAAGCTGGTCAATCCCGCCAATAAGCGCAAATACAACGTTATCGTGGTCGGCACCGGCCTGGCCGGCGGCGCTGCTGCTGCGTCGCTGGGCGAGTTGGGCTATAACGTGCAGGCCTTCTGCTACCAGGACAGCCCGCGTCGCGCCCACTCCATCGCCGCCCAGGGCGGGATCAATGCCGCCAAGAACTACCCCAACGACGGCGACTCCATCTATCGTCTCTTTTACGACACCATCAAGGGGGGCGACTTCCGCGCCCGTGAGGCCGATGTTTGGCGCCTGGCCCAGGTATCCAACAACATCATCGACCAGTGCGTGGCCCAGGGCGTCCCCTTTGCCCGCGACTATGCCGGCTACCTGGATAACCGTTCCTTCGGCGGCGCGCAGGTTTCCCGTACCTTTTACGCCCGCGGTCAGACGGGTCAGCAGCTTCTCCTGGGCGCCTACTCGGCCCTGTCCCGCCAGATCAAGGCCGGCACGGTCAAGATGTACAACCGCCGCGAGATGCTCGACCTGGTCGTGGTGGACGGCGTGGCCCGCGGCATCACCGTGCGCAACCTGGTGACCGGCGAGCTGGAGAGCTACGCAGCCGATGCAGTCTGTCTCTGCACCGGCGGCTACGTCAATGTATTCTATCTCTCCACCAATGCCATGGGCTGCTCGGTGACGGCCAACTGGAAGGCCCACAAGAAGGGCGCCCTGTTCGCCAATCCCTGCTACACCCAGATCCACCCGACCTGCATCCCCCAGGCCGGCGACTACCAGTCCAAGCTGACCCTCATGTCGGAATCGCTGCGCAACGACGGCCGCTGCTGGGCGCCTAAGAAGAAGGGGGACACCCGCCCGCCCAACCAGATTCCCGAGGATGAGCGCGACTACTATCTGGAGCGCAAGTACCCGAGCTTCGGCAACCTGGCCCCGCGTGACATCGCCTCCCGCGCCGCCAAGGAGCAGTGCGACGACGGCCGCGGCGTCGGCCCGGGCGGCCGCGGCGTGTATCTGGACTTTGCCGCTTCCATCAAGCGCCTGAGTGAGGACACCATCCGCGAGCGTTACGGCAACCTGTTCGAGATGTACGAGAAGATTACCGACGAAAACGCCTACAAGGTGCCGATGCGCATCTACCCGGCACCCCATTACTCCATGGGCGGCCTGTGGGTCGATTACAACCTGATGAGCAACGTCCCGGGCCTGTTCGTGCTGGGCGAGGCCAACTTCTCGGTCCACGGCGCCAACCGCCTGGGCGCCTCGGCCCTGATGCAGGGCCTGGCCGACGGCTATTTCGTCATCCCCTACACCATCGGCGGCTATCTGGCGACGGTCAAGCCGGGCCAGGTCAAGGAAGACCACGCCGAGTTCAAGAAGTCCATGGAGGATGTCAACAGGGACAACAACAAACTCCTATCCATCAACGGCAAGCGCACGGTAACCGATTTCATGCGGGAACTTGGCGGCCTGATGTGGGAAAACTGCGGCATGGCCCGCACCAAGGAATCCCTGGAAACAAACCTCAAGAAGATTCCGGCCCTGCGCGAGGAGTTCTGGAAGAACGTCAAGGTCACCGGCAGCGGCGCCGAACTCAACCAGCAGCTGGAAAATGCCGGGCGCACCGCCGATTTCCTGGAGTTCGGCGAACTCATGTGCCGCGATGCACTGCACCGCAACGAGTCCTGCGGCGGCCACTTCCGGTCGGAGTACCAGTACGACGACGGCGAGGCCAAGCGTGACGACGTCAACTACTGCTATGTGGGCGCCTGGGAATTCAAAGGTGTGGGCGCCGAACCCGAGCTGCACAAGGAACCGTTGCAATTCGAGAACGTACATCTCGCCGTAAGGAGCTACAAATAATGAGCGATCACAAGACCATGACACTGACACTGATCGTGTGGCGCCAGAAAAATGCCAGCGATCCCGGCAAATTCGAAACCTACACCGCAAAGAACATCACCGACCACCACTCCTTCCTGGAGATGCTCGACTGCGTCAACGAGGACCTGATCCTCGAAGGCAGGGAGCCGATCGTGTTTGACCACGACTGCCGCGAGGGCATCTGCGGCATGTGCTCCCAGGTGATCAACGGCATGGCCCACGGCGGCCAGGAGCGTACCACCGTCTGCCAGCTCCACATGCGCAAGTTCAAGGACGGCGACACCATCTACATCGAACCCTGGAGGGCACGTGCCTTCCCGATCGTCAAGGACCTGGTCGTGGACCGTACGGCCCTGGACACCATCGTCCAGGCCGGTGCCTACGTCTCCTGCCATACCGGCGGGGTGCCGGACGGCAACGCCATCCCGATCGCCAAGCCGGTGGCCGACGAGTCCATGGATGCGGCCGAGTGCATCGGCTGCGGGGCCTGTGTGGCCGGCTGCCCCAACGGCGCCGCCATGCTCTTCACCGGCGCCAAGGTCTCCCAGTACGCGCTCCTGCCCCAGGGCAAGCCCGAGGCTGCGGCCCGCGTCAGGAACCTGGTGGACGCCATGAAGGAATGCGGTTTCGGCAACTGCACCAATCATTACGAGTGCCAGGCCGCCTGCCCCAAGGGGATCAACGTCAAGTTTATCGCCCGCATGAACCGCGAGTTCTTGAAGGCGCAGTTTGCCTAATTTAGGTATGTTTTAAGCCGTTATGTGTTACAATCGGGGCACCCTGCGGGGGGCCCCGATTTTTTTTGTCGAGAATGAGGATATTGCTTGGATTTCAGTTTCGTTCACCTGCGTTTCACCATCCGTACCTGCGACGTTTCTCGTGTGGTTTCGTATCTGTACCGTAGCGGCCGGGACTTTGCCGAGGTGTTCAGGTGTCTTGCCTGTCCCGGGATGGCCACCGAATGCTCCCCTGGCCCCGACTGTGCCGACTGTCCCTACACGGTTTTGTTCGGCCAGCAGCTCGGGGCCGACCCGTCCGCGGTGAAATGCCACCAAAAACCCCCGTTGCCGTTCATCTTTACCTTTCCCCCTCTCGGAGTCGCCCCGAAGCAGGCGCAGGATTTTACCTGCACACTCGTGTTGGTAGGTAAGGCGTTCAATCATACCGCGGTTTTCCTGGCCGCCTTCCGCGCCCTGCTCGCAAACGGGCACAACGCGGGACATTTTGCTGCGGCAACGATCTCCCGGGTGGAATCCCTGGACTTCCACGGGAACCCGACCGTCATAGTGGCAGGCGACGGTGCGCCGGACATGGGAAGTCTGGTCACGCTCGACGCCAAGGGGATCGTTGACAGCCGCTGCCGTCCAACCGATGCCGTGGGGGTCACCTTCATAACCCCGCTGAAATTGGCAAAAACCGGTAAGATCATGTGCTCGTTCGATGCCGGGCAGTTCGCCCGTTCGCTGATGCGCAGGGTTTCCGCCCTTGCCTACTACTATTGCGGCTTTGAAATGCGGGACAACTTCCGGGAGTACGCCCATGCCGCCAACCGTATCGAACTTCTGGAGGATAACTTCTTTTATGCCGATGCCGGTCGCCGGTCCCTGACGTTGTCCGGGGTCATGGGGGATGGTGTCATGAGTGGTGATTTCAACGACCTCATGCCGTTTCTGGCGCTGGGTGAGTATCTGCACATGGGCAAGGGCGCCTCCTACGGCATGGGACAGTACCGGCTGACTTGGTGAACTAGCAGGTTGCTGAAAAACAGCCATCTCGCCGCCATTCTTGAAAGCCCCTTGTGCGGCGTAGCACTGCTACGCCTCCGCGGAGCTTTCTGCGGTTGCGACGATCTGACCATTTTTTGAACAACCTGAACGGATTGTTGAAAAACAGCCATCTCGCACCACCCGGTTTTGACTCGCAACTTTGTCGGCAGCTCGCTATAATTGACGAAAAAATATAATTAATGTATTTTTTAAAATCTGGAGGAACGTGGCGAAACAAGCTGTTCATAGCGTGTCGGTTGACCTGGAGGACTGGTTTCACGTCTGCGGTCTCAAGCAATCGCCCCATATCCCTCCGGAGGCTTGGCGTGTCCGGCAGGCGACTGAGGTTTTGCTTGACCTGTTTGCAGAGTTCCGGGTAAAAACAACCTTTTTTATCCTTGGTTGCGTGGCCGAGGCAGACCCGGGGCTGGTGCAGAGTATCTACCAACAGGGACATGAGATCGCTTCCCACGGCTATTCGCACCGTCTGGTGTCCGAACTCAGTCCCGAGGAGTTCAGTGAAGAGTTGCACAAGACCGAGGACGCCATCATGGAGATCACCGGTAGCCGGCCGGTGGGATTTCGTGCGCCCCAGTGGTCGGTAACCGCCCGTACCCCCTGGTTTGACGATATCCTGGCAGAGCGCGGTTATACGTATGACTCCAGCCGCAATCCTCTCCCCTTTGTGGGGGACCGGAACGCTGCTCGCCATCCGTACCGGATACCGACGGCGCACGGGGTTTTGTGGGAGATACCCCCCATGGTGTCGCCGTCGCTCGTGGGGAACCTCCCCACCGGCGGTGGCTGGGGATTCCGCCTGTTCCCGTTCCCCATGATCGCCGCAACGGTCGAAAGGTATGGCCGCGCCGACCGGCCGGCCGTACTGTACCTGCACCCCCGCGAGGTCGATCCCGGGGGGCCGCGGCTCAAGCTCCCGCTCCTGAAGCGTTTCGCCTCCTACGGGACACGGCGGGATGCGCTGCCGCGGCTGCGAAGGCTACTGGGCAGCTACAGTTTTACCACCCTGCGGGAGCAGGTCGATTCATGGCAGTCTGCGTCCTGATCCCGGCCTTTAACGCCGGGAATACCTTGGGCGCGGTCCTGGGCGAGTGCGCCGGCCTGGGGTATCCACTGGTGGTGGTGGATGACGGTTCGCGGGACGCCACGGCAAGCATCGCCGCCGATCACGGGGCGACCCTGCTGCGGCATGACCGCAACCTGGGCAAGGGCAGGGCGCTCAGGACCGGCTTTGCGTGGGCCTTGGATCAGGGGTATGACGCCGTCGTAACCCTTGATGCTGACGGCCAGCATGATATATCCTCGGTTCCCCGGGTGATCGCCGCAGCCCGCGCGGGCGGCTTCGACATCTTGATTGCCTCCCGTTACCGCCAGTTTCAGGAAATGGGTGGCCTGCGCAAGGTCTGGAACCGTTTCGGGGTCTGGTGCATGCGGCAGCGGACCGGGTTTGAGATCAGCGACAGCCAATCCGGGTTCCGCTGCTATTCCGGCCGCCTGCTCCGCTCGGTCACGCTCGATGCCGACGGCTACAACCTGGAGATGGAGATCCTCATGAAGGCCTGGCGCAGCGGATTTACCATAGGTTCGCTGCCGGTGCCGGCGCGGGTGGCCGATGGCCGCCCCACCAGCCATTTCCGGCCGGTGCGGGACACCTGGAACATCTGCATGACGTTCCTGCGCTACATGTGACGAAGAAAAATGCGACGTACTGTCTGAACAGTCCGGGCTAGTACCAGTTAACATTTAATATTTCGTTTATTAGCAGTATATGGCATACTGGCGTAACTCATTCAAGGAGGCCGCCATGTCGCCAAGATACCGAGTAACCCTTTCAGAGGAAGAGCGCAAAGAGC
>Ga0207857_1000068_pt1 | contig 32448 bp, 25 predicted proteins | sample LuqExpMetageno22_FD_187780 | JGI IMG/M metagenome (GOLD analysis project Ga0207857, IMG submission 187780) | Tropical forest soil microbial communities from Luquillo Experimental Forest, Puerto Rico - Sample 22 (SPAdes) | ecosystem: Environmental > Terrestrial > Soil > Tropical forest ... | reverse complement strand
CGAGCCTTTCGCGTGACCGCACTGAAGGTACCGAAGCCGATCAGGGTGACTTTGTCGCCAGCCCGGAGTGCTGCGGTTGTAGCATCGATGAACCCCTTGAGGGCCTTTTCAGCCTGCGTCTTGGTGATTCCTGCCGCCTCTGCGATCTTTACTGCCAGCTCTGCCTTGGTCATTGTGCTCTCCTTTCGAGCTCTATGAATTGGCCTTCTTAACGAAGGCATCTGAAAATGAATCAGAGCATTGCATCTTCCGGTAGATCAGGCCAGACTCGTATGACGATTCCTCACAGGTTCAACGACCGTTTTTTTACTATTTTTTATATACATATCATAAAGCGATTGCTAATTGCCAATAAAAATCCCACTTGACGGCCGCCAAGTACAATATTTTTGCGTATATCACGGCATTTGTAGTGTAAACAACTACCGGCGACGCGCGGCGCATCACAGCCACTACAACTAGAACATATTGATTTTGTTATTGACTTTAACCTGTGCGCGTAGTAAACATACCTTATCAGACAGGGATCGTCGTCCACAGGGGTTAGCCGGCCAAGCTAGCCCTTTTTCGTTGTTTCGCCAACAAAACCCTTGTTTTCGTCACCCGTCAAGCGTTTTCTGAAAGGATTCGCACCCGTGCGCATCACCCTTGTCTCACTCCATCCCGCCCCTTCGCCGCAGGCGGTCCCCCTTGCCAACGCTTTTTTGAAAGGCTTTGCAGTTCAAGCCCCTCTTGAGATCGAGCTGATAGAGTTCTTTAGCGGCGACGACATCCATGCCTGCGCCGACAGACTGGCGGAGCGGCTGCCGGTTGCGATCGGCTTTTCCCTGTATCTGTGGAACCGCACAGCCTGCCTGGCAATCGCGTCCGAAGTGCGCCGCCGCCTGCCGGGGGCGCTCCTCTTCGCCGGCGGACCGGAGGCGACTGCCGACTCCCGGGGCGTGCTCGACGGCTCCGCCCTGGACATGGTCATCGCGGGCGAAGGCGAACTCCCTTTTGCAACCCTCAGCAAAAAGCTGGCCGATAACCACCCCGTTGGAGACATTCCTGGCATACTCAGGCGCGGTGCAGAGATGTCCTTCCCCCCCGCGCCTCCCCTGGCAAACCTGGATACCATCCCCTCCCCCTACTTGGACGGCATCCTGGATTACGGTCATTATCCGGGCATCCTGTGGCAGCTTTCACGCGGGTGCGGCTTTACCTGCGATTTCTGTTTCGATTCCCGCGGTCAGCACGGCGTGCGCCGTTTCTCCCTGGAACGGATCGAGTCCGAGCTGCGCCATTTCGCCAAAGGCGGGGTCTCCCAGGTTTTTGTGCTCGATTCCACGTTCAACCAGGACCTCAAAAGGGCCAAGGCCATCCTGAGGCTGATCAAGAAGATCGCACCGGACATACACTTCCATTTCGAGGTTCGCAGCGAGTTCATCGACCGGGAACTGGCCCGGCTTTTCGCGCAGATCACCTGTTCGTTGCAGATCGGCCTGCAAAGCTCCGACAGCCGTGTACTCCAAGGAGTCGGACGCTCCTTCCGGCCCGACGACTTTATCGCACGGGTCAGCCTGCTCAACGAGAGCGGCGCCGTATTCGGCTTCGACCTGATCTACGGCCTGCCGGGCGACACCCTGGCGGGTTTCCGCTGTAGCCTGGATTTCGCCCTGGGCCTCTACCCCAACCATCTGGACATCTTCCCCCTGGCGGTGCTGCCCGGCACCGCGCTTGCCGACCGGAGCAGCGCCATCGGCCTCGACCACCTGCCCCGGCCACCCTACACCCTGCTCTCCTCCCCCACCTTCCCCGCCGAGGACATGGCTGCAGCGCAGCGCCTGGCAACGGCCTGCGACATCTTCTACACCCGCGGCAGGGCCGTGGCCTGGTTCAATGAGGTCGCCAAAGCCCTCAAGATGTCCCCGAGCAATTTTCTGCACCAGTTTTCGGAATGGCTACTGGCGGAGAAGGGCAATATGCAGATCAACGAAAGCGACCTGGACGACCGGGCGGTCTGGCAGCTCCAGCGGGGTTTTCTCGGCAGCGCGTTCGGCCGTCCGGGCCTAAAACGGCTCCTGCCGGTGGTTCTCGACCTGGTGGACTACCATTATCACTATGCCGCCGCGCTCCTGTCCCCACCGGAACGGTCGCCGGGACGACTGCCGGACAAGGGCCGGCTCCTGCAAACGCCCCTGCGGCTGGCGGGCTCGGTCCGCCTGGCGGAATTTCACTACGAAATCCTGGAGATACTCGATGCCGGTGTACCGGACATCCGCCGCCTGGCCGACTCCCTGCCCCCCGTCGGTTCCTTTGCCGCCATCTACCCCGGCCGCGACGGGGTCTGCACCGAATCCCTGGCCGAACCCTATTTCCGTCTTCTGGAACGTTTGAACGGCCGGGCCCCGGCCGGGCCCTTCACCGCCGGCCTGGGGCTTGCGGCCGACGAGGCGGCGGATTTTCTCCAGTTTGCCCTGGCCGAGGGAATCGTGCTGCGGAGCTGACCCGGAACATCCCATACCGCGGTCGGACCGATGCGCGTCCGGGCCTGTCATGGGTATCCAACGGGGAATACGCAGTCCATGATCGAAAGAGGTTGCATTTTGACGGTCGTTTTAGTATATCTTTCATTTCCTTTTTGGAAATTCAGGGATTTCCGCGCGTAAAGCCCGGCGTGATCCTTTTCGGCTGAGAGGCAGGCAGACCAATGCTCGACAAGATCAAAGTCTTTTCCGGTAACTCAAATCCCGCACTTGCCCAGAAGATTTGCGAGGCCCTCTCGGTGCCGCTGGGTGCAGCCCGCGTTCGCAGGTTTTCCGACGGCGAGGTCATGGTTGAGATCAACGAGAACGTTCGTGGCCGCGATGTCTATGTCATCCAGTCCACCTGCGCCCCGACGAACGACAATCTGATGGAGCTGCTGGTCATGACCGACGCCCTCAAACGCGCCTCCGCAGCCACTATCACCGCCGTGGTACCCTATTACGGTTATGCCCGTCAGGACCGCAAGGCAGCGCCGCGCACCCCGATCACCGCCAAGCTCGTGGCCGACCTGGTCACCACGGCCGGGATCGACCGGGTAGTGACGGTGGACCTGCACGCCGGCCAGATCCAGGGCTTCTTCGATATCCCGGTGGACAACCTCTATGCGGCACCCGTTATCCTCAATCACCTGAAAGGCCGTTTCGACGGCCAGCCGATCGTGATGGTCTCCCCGGATGCAGGCGGCACCGAACGCGCCCGAGCCTTTGCCAAACGGCTGGAATGCACCCTGGCGGTGATCGACAAACGCCGCACCAGCCCGAACGTCGCCGAGGTCATGCACCTGATCGGCGACGTACGCGACAAGATTGCCATCATTCTGGACGACATGGTCGATACCGCCGGAACCCTGACCCAGGCGGCCAAGGCGCTCAAGGACAACGGCGCCACCGCCGTCTACGCCTGCGCCACCCACGGCGTGCTCTCCGGCCCGGCCATTGAACGCATCAACAACTCGGATATCGCCGAGATCGTGCTGACCGACACCATCCCGCTTGGGGACAAGGAAAGCACGACCTCCAAGATCACGATGCTGTCCGTGTCGGGCCTTCTGGCGGAAGCCATCCGGCGTATTCACGAGGACGAATCCGTCAGCTCACTCTTTGTCTAGCGACGTATTTTTATAACTGTACAGGGTGGGGCCAGCCCCATCACTACATGGGAGGAACAGTATGCAACAGAAACAGATGAACATCGAACTGAGATCGAAGACCGGCAAGGGCGTCAGCCGCCAGTTGCGGAATGCCGACATGGTCCCCGGCGTCGTGTACGGCAAGGGCATGGATCCGGTTGCGGTAAGCATCAAATATCGCGATCTCCAGAATGCACTTGCTGGTGAAGGCGGCCAGAACAACCTGATCACCCTGGTGGGGGGCGGCAGCCTCGACCAGAGCATGGCCATCATCGCCGACATGCAGCGCGATGCGCTCAGGGGCACCTTCCGCCACGTCGACCTGCACCGTATCAACATGAACGAGAAGCTGCGCGTCACCGTCCCGGTCGTCCTGAAAGGCGCCGCAATCGGGGTCAAGGAAGGCGGCCTCCTGGACCTGGCCCATCACGAACTGCACGTGGAGTGCCTGCCGGGCAATATCCCCGACCACATCGAGATCGACATCACCAACCTCCAGATCGCCCACTCGATCCACGTCAGTGAGATTCCCCTTCCGGAAGGGGTCAAGTTGCTCGACAACCCCAAAACCCCTGTTGTCAGCGTCCTCGGCAGAGCCAAGGAAGAAGAAGAGACTCCCGCCGCTGAAACGGCCGCTTAGCCGGATCGTTCCGTTCCATGAAGACGTTACTCATAGCGGGGCTGGGCAATCCCGGCCCCACGCACCAATGGACCCGCCACAACGCGGGTTTCCTTTTTTTGGACCGGCTGGCCCACCTGGAAAATATCACCGTAACCCGCAAATCCTTTTCCGGGCTGGCGGGCGAATGGAGCCGCGGCGACAACCGCCTTATCCTGCTCAAGCCCCAGACCTTCATGAACCTCTCCGGGCGGTCGGTCATGCAGGCGCTCCAGTTTTACAAGCTGCCCCTGTCCCACCTGATCGTTGTCCACGACGAGCTCGACCTGCCCTTCGGCACGGTGCGCTTCAAGCAAGGCGGCGGACATGGCGGGCACAACGGCCTGCGCTCCATCATGGAGCAGCTCGGCAAGGGTGATTTCATCAGGCTGCGCATCGGCATCGGCAAGCCGGTCCATGGCGACACGGTCAATTATGTCCTGGGGCATATCCCGCCGGAGCAGATGGAGACGCTCCCCCGTGTGCTGGACGGCGGGCTGGACATGCTGGAGATGATGCTGGACGAGGGGCTGCCCAAGGCCATGAGCATGTTCAACAACAAAAACTTCCTGGAATAATAACGACAAAAGGTGAGATCATGGGTTTCAACTGCGGCATCGTCGGGCTCCCCAACGTGGGCAAGTCCACCATTTTCAACGCGCTGACCTCGGCCGGCGCCGAATCGGCCAACTACCCCTTCTGCACCATCGACCCCAACGTGGGGATCGTGCAGGTGCCCGACCCCCGCATGGACCGGCTCTCCACCATCGTCAAGCCGCAGAAGATCCAGCCCACCACCATCGAGTTTGTGGACATCGCCGGCCTGGTCAAGGGGGCCAGTTCGGGAGAAGGGCTCGGCAACCAGTTCCTGGGACACATCCGCAGCGTGGACGCCATCGTCCACGTGGTGCGCTGTTTCGACGACGAGAACGTGGTGCACGTCAGCGGCCGTGTCTCGCCGGCCGACGACATCGAGGTGATCAACACCGAACTGGCCCTGGCCGACCTGGACACGGTGGACAAGAAGATCCAGCGCGCCGAAAAGATGGCGCGCAGCGGGGACAAGAAGGCCAAGGACGAGGTTGCGTTCTACCAGCGGGTCAAGGGGCTGCTGGAACAGGTCAAGAAACTCCACGGCGTGGCCGAGAACGAGGATGAACAGCTCTGGCTGCGCGACCTGCACCTCCTGACCGACAAACCGGTCCTGTATGTGGCGAACGTGGCGGAGGACGACCTGAACGGCGAACATCCCTTCGTGGCCCAGGTGCGGGGGATTGCCGCTGCGGAAGGCGCCGGTGCGGTGGTGATCTGCGGCAAGCTCGAAGCCGAGATATCGGAACTGGATGGAGAGGAAAAACAGGCTTTTCTCCACGACATGGGGCTGGAAGAGCCGGGCCTGGACCGCCTGATCCGGAGCGGCTACGAACTATTGGGCCTGATCACCTATTTCACCGCCGGCGTCAAGGAGGTGCGGGCCTGGACCATCGTCAACGGCACCAAGGCCCCCCAGGCCGCCGGAGTGATCCACTCCGATTTTGAAAAAGGTTTCATCCGGGCCGAGGTGATCGCCTACCAGGACTTCATCTCCTGCAACGGCGAAGCCGGAGCCAAGGAAAAAGGGCTCATGCGGCTGGAGGGGAAGGAATACGTGGTGAAGGACGGCGATGTGATGCATTTCCGCTTCAATGTCTGACAGGTTGTTGAAAAACAGCCATCAGGCCTTCGTCCTCGAAAGCCCTTTTGTGCGGCGTAGCGCTGCTACGCCTCCGCGGGGCTTTCTGCGGGTGCGACGATCTGACTATTTTTGAACAACCTGAGTTAAGACCGACCACAATAAGATTTTCATGAGGTTGGCACGATGACACACGACACCCGAATCCTTCTGATCGACGATGACGACTCGGGGCGCCAGGCCCTGGAACTGCTTCTCAAATCGGTAGGGTACAGCGTCGTCCCGGCAGCCACCGGGGAAGCGGCCCTGGAACTCATGGCACAGGAGCCATTCAAACTGATCGTCTCCGACCTGTTCCTGCCGGACAAGAACGGGATCGACATCCTGCAGAACGCCCGCAGCCTCTCCCCTTCCACCGAGGTCATCGTCATCACCGGCCACGCCTCCGCTGAAACGGCGGTGCGGGCCATGAAGGAAGGGGCGTTCGATTACATAACCAAGCCGGTCAATTTCGACGAGCTGAAGATTGTCATCGGCAAAGCCCTGGAGAAGCAGCACCTGCTCTCCGAAAATATCTACCTGCGCAAGCAGCTCCAGAAACGTTTCGAATTCAGCAACATCATCGGCAGTTCCCCGGCCATGAAACTGGTCTTCGAGCGGATGGGGCGCATCGTCAAGACCGACTCGACCGTATTGATCACCGGAGAATCGGGCACCGGCAAGGAACTGGTCGCCCGGGCCCTCCACTACAACGGCAGCCGCCGGGAAAAACCGTTCATCGCCGTCAACTGCAGCGCCATACCTGAGGCGCTGCTGGAGAGCGAACTGTTCGGCCATGTGCGCGGTGCCTTCACGGGCGCCATCAGGGACAAGGCCGGGAAATTCGAGGCAGCCAACCACGGGACCATCTTCCTGGACGAGATCGGGACCATGCCCCAGCACCTGCAGACCAAGCTGTTGCGCGTCATCCAGGAACAGGAACTGGAGCGGGTCGGCTCGAATAAACCGGTCAAACTCGATGTGAGGATCATCTCGGCCACCAATCTGGATCTGGAACAGCAGGTCCGCCAGAACAAATTCCGCGAAGACCTCTTCTACCGCCTCAACGTCATCCCCCTGCATCTCCCCCCCCTGCGGGACCGCCGGCATGACATCATGGAACTGGTGGAACATTTCCTGGCAAAGTGTTGCCGGGTGATGTCCCGTTCCCCCATGACGATCAGCAGGTCTGCTCTGGAGGCGCTGGAAGAGTATGCCTGGCCGGGCAACGTGCGGGAGTTGGAAAACATGGTGGAACGGTTGGCGGCGCTGACGGAGGGGGACGTCATCCGGTATGAGGACCTTCCGCCGGGCGTCGGCGGCCAGAGGCGGGCATCCGGCGCCCCCTGCATCGAGCTGACCGAACAGGGGGTTGACATGGTGGACTCCCTGGCGACCATCGAAAAATCCCTGATCGCCCAGGCCCTGGCCATGGCCGGTGGCGTGAAGGCCAGGGCCGCCTCCCTGCTCGGCATCAACCGGACGACACTGGTGGAAAAGATGAAACGCCTCAACATGTAACAGGTTGTTGAAAAACAGAAGCAGGATTGCCGTTACTGCCGGGGACCGTCCGGCAACCATACCATCGGTCCCGTGATGCGGCGCCTTCCTTTCGCGATAGGCCGTATCATGGAGCCCCAGGAGTTCACGATGAAACGCAAAGCACTGGCCCTCCTCTCCGGCGGGCTCGATTCCACCCTGGCCGTCAGGCTGATGCTCGACATGGGCGTCGAGGTGGAGGCCCTCAACTTCACCTCCCCCTTCTGCACCTGCACCGGGAAGAACGCCGGCTGCAAATCCGAGGCGGTCCGCGTCGCCCAGGAGTTCGGCATCCCCATCAAGGTCATGAACAAGGGGCTCGACTACCTGGAGGTGATCCGCAACCCGCGCCACGGCTACGGCAAAGGGATCAACCCCTGCATCGACTGCCGCATCTACCTCCTGCGCAAGGCAAAGGAATACATGGCCGAAAGCGGCGCCGACTTCGTCATCACCGGCGAGGTGCTGGGCCAGCGCCCCATGAGCCAGCGGCGCGACGCCATGCGGGTGATCGAGCGGGAGAGCGGTCTGGAAGACCTGCTGCTCAGGCCGCTGTCGGCCCAATTCTTCGCCCCGACGCTCCCCGAGCGGGAGGGGTGGATTGACAGGGAAAAACTCCTCGCCATCCGTGGGCGCTCCCGCAAGGAGCAGATCGAGCTTGCGGACGAGATGGACGTGAAAAACTACCCCTGTCCCGCCGGCGGCTGCCTGCTGACCGAGCTTTCCTTTGTCCCCAAGGTCCGGGATGTCCTGGACCATAGCGACGAACTCAGCCTGCGCGATTGCCGCCTGCTCAAGATCGGCCGCCATTTCCGCATCGGGGGGCGCACCAAGGCCATCATCGGCCGCAACGAGGCGGACAACGCCATGCTGGAAAACGTCCTGCAGGCGGGTGAAACCGTCATCACCTGGATGGACGGCAAGACGCCGGCAGGCATCATAACCGGCGACCAGGACCCGGCGGGCATCGGGCTGGCGGCGCGCATCCTGTTGCGCTACACCAAGGCCGAGCAGGCGACCCCGTGCCGGATCAGGGTGCGCTGCAACGACAGCGAAGAGACCATCACCGTTGTGAACGACATGAACGAAGCGGCCGTCACCCCTTATCTGATTGCGTGATTTGAGACGCTGGCGGGGCGAATGCCCCTGCCCTGCCAAGGAGAACAACCATGAGCATCGTCCGGAAGTCCCTTGCCATCCTCATCATCGTTGCAGCAGCCATACAACTGGTGCCCTACGGAAAAGACCACGCCAACCCGCCGGTTGTCCGCGAGCCGGCCTGGGACAGCCCGGCCACGCGCAATCTTGCGAAACAGGCCTGTTTCGACTGCCACAGCAATGAAACCGTCTGGCCCTGGTATTCGCGGATCGCGCCGATCTCCTGGCTGGTCTACCGCGATGTGGCCGAAGGACGCGAGGAACTGAATTTTTCCGATTGGCACGGCGGAGCAGGCAAGGCCGAGAAGCCCCAAAAAGTTACCAGGGAGCTGGAATCGGGCGGCATGCCCCCGCTCCAGTACCGTATAAACCACCCCGAGGCACGGCTTGACGACGCGGCCCGCAGGGCCCTGATCCAGGGGCTGACGGCGACCATGAACGGTTCGGGCAAACCCTGACCCCGTAAAGTAACCACCATAATCCACACGCAAAAACGCGCCTGGCACACAAGCCAGACGCGTTTTTTTCAGGTTGTTCAAAAATAGTCAGATCGTCGCACCAGCAGAAAAGCCCCGCGGAGGCGTAGCAGCGCTACGCCGCACAATTTCACGTGTGAAATTGGACCGCGAAGGCGCCCGAAGGGTGAGGCCAAAGGCCTCAGTCACAAGGTGGTTTTCGAGGACGGTGGCGAGATGGCTGTTTTTCAACAACCTGCTGATCACCCCAGCCGCAACTCGTCCAGTGACAGCCGGTAGCCGGGCAGGAACTTCTCCAGGAAGTAGCGCACCTCGGGCAGCGGGCTGGCGGCAAGGGTCTCATAGTGCTCGGCCCCGGCCCTCCGGAACTCGGCATTGCCCGACTTCTCCTCTTCGATGCACTTGGCCAGCGCGGCGATCTTGTCGGCCGCCTTGATCAGGACGCGGTACTCCTCGTCCCCCTCGAAGAAGAAGAGCGGCTCGTACTCCCCGGCCAGTTCCGGCGGCAGCATGGCCAGCAGCTTGCGGCGCGCCCGGTCCTCCAACTGGTGGAAGGAACGCTTGAAATGGGGGTTGAAGTGCTTGACCGGGGTGGGCATGTCGCCGGTGAAGATCTCGCTGGCATCGTGGAAGATGCCGTACAGCGCAGCCCGGGATGGGTCCAGGTCGCCGTTGAAATAGGTCTTGCGGATCATGGCCAGGGCGTGGGCAATCACCGCCACATCCAGGCTGTGCTCCTGGATGTTCTCCGGCACGGTGTTGCGCATCAGCCCCCAGCGGCTGATGTAGCGCATGCGCGCCAGAAAGGCGAAAAAATCGTAAGTCCCGTCCTGTTTTTGTGCATGCTGCGTCATCCTGTCAGCTCCGCTCGTACGGCTCAAACAGCCGCCTGTATTCATCCAGGGCAAAACGGTCGGTCATGCCGGCGATATAGTCGCACACCACCCGCTCCAGGCCGAAACGGTCGAACCGCTCCCGGTACTTAGGGGGGAGCAGGTTGGGAAAGCGGATATAGGTCTCGAACAGCCGGGTGATGAAGATCTCCGCCTTGACCCGCATCTTGTCCACCTTGTAATGGCGGTAGAGGTGCACGAACAAAAACCGCTTCAGCTCCAGGTTCCGAGCCGTGATGGCGTCGCTGAAATGCACCATGGGCCGGTTGACCCGCCGCAGGTCCTCCTGCGATCCAATGCCCGACTGCTTCAGGTTGGCGGCGATCGTGGCACAGAGATCCATGATCAACAGGCCGATCAGGGCGCTGATGGTCTGATACGTCAGGCGCTTGCTGTCGATGGCCGGGTATTTCCGGCGCACGCCGTCGCTGGCTTCGCGCCAGATGTCGATCTGTTCCAGCATCTCCAGGGTAATGTAGCCCGACTTCAGGCCGTCGTCGATATCGTGGTTGTTGTAGGCGATCTCGTCGGCGTAGTTGATGATCTGGGCTTCCAGGGAAGGGACGACGCCGGGCATGAACTCGGCCATGACCTCTACCGGGGCGTCGTAGGGGGTGGCGTGCTTGATAAGCCCCTCCCGCAGCTCCCAGGTCAGGTTCAGGCCGTTGAATTCCGGGTAGCGCTCCTCCAGTTCGTCCACCGTGCGGAAGGACTGCAGGTTGTGCTCGAAGCCGCCGTGCCCCGCCATGAGGCGGTTCAGCACATCCTCCCCGGTATGGCCGAACGGGGTGTGCCCCAGGTCGTGGGCCAGGGCCAGCGCCTCGGTCAACTCCTCGTTCAGGCGCAGGCGCCGCGCGATGGCCCGGCCGATCTGGGCCACCTCCAGGGAGTGGGTCAGGCGGGTGCGGTAATAATCCCCCTCGTGGTTGACGAACACCTGGGTCTTGTATTCCAGGCGGCGAAAGGCTGCGCAATGGATGATGCGGTCCCGGTCCCGCTCGAATGCCGGGCGGTCGTCGCGGAACTCCTCGCTGTGCTTCCGGCCGCGGGAGTTGGCGCTGATGCAGGCGTAGCCGGCCAGATCGGCACGTTCGGTGGATACGGGCATGGCGCTACCTCGTGGAATGGGGACGTTTTTGTCACCATGAAGATATGGTGACAAAAAAGGGACAAATAGAACAGAAAAAGGGGTTAGGCGTATCGCCTAACCCCTTGAATTTCTGGTGGAGCTGAACAGGATCGAACTGTCGACCTCTTGAATGCCATTCAAGCGCTCTCCCAACTGAGCTACAGCCCCATTGACTAAGGAAGTAATTAACTACCAGATGACGTTCTTCCTGTCAATACTATTTTGGATTTTTTTGCATGTTTTTTAGATGCCACGCCTGCCGAGGCCCTGACCCAGTGAACAGCGGCTATTTACCCTTGACGAGGGCGGGTGCTTACAGTATAGTGCCGAGACCTGCCGGAGTGGTGAAATTGGTAGACGCACTGGACTCAAAATCCAGCATCCGCAAGGATATGCCGGTTCGACCCCGGCCTCCGGCACCATAAAGAATTGATAAGGCTTTGCATGGATACCCTGCAAAGCCTTTATTATTTTGGTTCTGCAATTTCACAAAACCCGCGGGGTCCTCCCTTAGCAGACTCGCCAATCCAGCACCTCTCGCACCTTGGCCGCCAGGTCGGGGAGCGAAAACGGCTTTGAGATGAAGTGCACACCTTCGTCCAGTACGCCGTGATGGGCGATGGCATTGGCCGTATATCCCGACATGAAGAGGCATCTGATACCCGGGCAGAGCGTCGCCAGATTCCGGGCCAGTTCCCGTCCGTTCATCCCGGGCATAACCACATCGGTCATGAGCAGGCGAACCTCGGCGCTGAACTCTTGGGCGAGATTGATCGCCTCGCCCGTGCTGTTTGCCGCCAGTACACGGCACCCTTGCGCTTCGAGCACGATCCTCGTCATGTTCAGGATGCTCGAATCGTCCTCGACCAGCAGAATGGTCTCCCGTCCCCCGGCGAGCGGTCTCGCGGCGCTTTCTGGCGGTGCCTGCCTGCCCGCGCCCTCGTACCGGGGCAGGTAAATCCTGAACGTCGTACCAAAGCCCGGCTCGCTGTAGCTATTGATAAACCCGTTGTTCTGCCTGACGATGCCGTAGACCGTGGCCAAGCCGAGGCCGGTGCCCTTGCCGACGGTTTTGGTCGTAAAAAACGGCTCGAAGATGTGCGCCATTGTTTCCTTGTCCATGCCGCAGCCGTCGTCGCTCACGGCAAGCAGCACATACTCTCCCGGCATAACCCCCGCATGGGCGGCACAGTACTCCCTGTCGAAGGTACGGTTGCCCGTCTCGATGGTGATCTTGCCCACGCCGGAGATTGCGTCCCGAGCGTTGACGCACAGGTTTGTCAGTATCTGGTCGATCTGGGACGGGTCCGCATGGACCTGCCACAGATTGTTTGTCGGCTCCCACGCTATGGTGATATCTTCGCCGATGAGGCGTCGCAGCATTTTCAGGGTGTTTTCCACCGTCTCGTTCACTTCCAGCACCCTGGGCGCGATGGTCTGCTTGCGGGCAAAGGCCAAGAGTTGCTGCGTGAGGCCGGCGGACTTTTGGGCGGCCTTGAGAATCTCCTCCAGGTTGGCCCGGAACGGGTGTGCCGGTCCCAATTCAAGGAGACCCATCTGGGCATAGCCCAGAATGACCGTCAGCAGGTTATTGAAATCATGGGCCACCCCGCCGGCCAACCGCCCCACCGACTCCATCTTCTGGGCCTGCTGGAGTTGAGCTTCCAGCCTGATCTTTTCCTCCTCGGCCTGCTTGCGCAGCATGGCCTCACCGATGTTTTCGGCGATCCCCTCGAGCGCTTCTATGGCGCCAAGGGTAAAACATCCCTTTTTACGGTCATTCAGTTGCAGCAACCCGACAATACGACCTTTGGCCCGAATGGGGATCAGGGCGACCGAGGCGAACCCCTGGTGTATGCACGCATTGCGGGGGTTGCTCCTGGGGTCTTCGTCGGCAGGCACCTGGAGAACTGGAAACGAATCATTGGTCCAGCAACTGCCCCCATCGGTAAAATTGGGCGTGGAAGAATTCATCTTTCCGGCAATCACCAGTCCACAGGTGCATTCCAGGCAGACTTCGCCGCACTCGTCCCGGCAAATCCCCCCATCCCGTACCCTGGCCAGGAGCGAATTCTCTTTTTGCAGGAACTCTTGTGAAAAGCCCTCCTGGTAGAAATAGGGGAAATCGTCTCCGTCCTGCAGGCGAATACCCACGGCATCAACCCCGGCTGCCGCCTTCACCAGGGCGATGACCTTCTGGATGGCCTCTTTCTGGTCCCCCTTCTCGTTCAGCACACGCAAGATGTCCTGTCCCATGCTGCGGTAGGCTTCCGACCTTTTCCGGGCGGTGATATCACGCGCGATGTGGACGCAGGAGATCAACTGTCCGTCGTGGTCACGGATGGGGGATACCGTCACCTCGAAAATGCCGTTCAACTGCTTCTCTTCAACCTGCTCCGTATGCACGCACCCGTCACGCAGTGCCTTCACATGGGGACAGGAGTTGACCGGGGCGCAGGATGCGTGCATCACGTCGTGGCATTTTCGTCCGATCAGCGCTTCCGGCGGGAGATCACACCGTTCCGCCATGGCGCGGTTGACGCGCAGTATGGTGTGATGGGCGTCGATGATCGAGACGAGGTCGGGTACGGCATTGAAGGTCTGCTCCCAATCCAGGTTGGCCCGGAGGGTGTCATGCCCGTCCTGGGATTCGGATGAACCACGTTTGCACCTGACCGGTCCGCAATCCACTAATGACAAGCTCGATTGTTCATGCATGGGACAGCCCCTTGGCGGTATTGTCAAGCTGGAAACATTACAACCTTGATCCTCTCCATTTTTTCCCTTAGTTTTCCATCCATCTCCAACTCTTTGCAAGCCTCCTGCCAGCTTCACTTGTCCCGGCATCATGACCTTTGATTGTCATACAACCGCCTCTCAACGCTTTTTATGTCAATGACCTCTTCCTAATTACGCTATACGTCATACATACCGCGACCACCAGCGGGAAAGCGCCCAAGGCGATGAAGACGAGATCCCCCGGCATCCGGAGCCATTCAATGAGGCTGGGGAGCTTTCCTTGTAAATATTCCGGCCCACGTGCGTGCCAGTACCCATTTTTCAATACATCGTAAAACTGGAGTACTCCACCGGGAAAGAGATTGGTCACAACCATCAGAGCCAGACCGATGTTCAACCCCCAAAAGGAAACCCTAACATATTTTTCCGGACGAACCCACTGCTCATCAGTCAACACCTGCCGCAGGGCAAAAACCATCAGGGCGACGGCGAGCATACCGAACACTCCCATCATTGCGGCGTGCCCATGGTTTGGCGTGAACATGGTGCCGACCTCGAAGTAGCTGACAATGGGAAGATTGATGAGAAAGCCGAAGACGCCGGCGCCGACAAAATTCCAGAAACCGACTGCAATCAGAAAATAGAAGGTCCATTTGTGAGGAATTGCGATGGCCTTGTTGCAGATGTCGCATTTCCCTTTGGTCAGCTTGACAAAGTCCCAGGCATCCAAGGTTAATAGGGTGAGCGGTACCACTTCCATGGCGGAGAAAACTGCCGCAAGAGCCATGGTGATATTCGCTTGACCAGTCCAGTACCAGTGGTGACCGGTGCCAACAATGCCGCTCCCCAGGTAAAGTATTGCATCCAGGTAAACGACCCGGGCCGCCGTCTTGTGGGAAACAACGCCGAGTTTGTAGAAGATGATGGCCACCATTACCGTTACGAAGACTTCAAAGAAACCTTCCACCCAGAGATGAATGATCCAGAATCGCCACGTGTCGACAACCGAGAAATGGCTGGTGCTGCCAAAGAACATGGCGGGAAGATAAAAGAGCGGAATGGCAATAGCCGCGTAAAGAAACAGAGATGATATCTCGCTATGTTCGCCGTCGGACCTTGCCGGTGCTATCGCCCTGAACAACAGAACGACCCATCCTGCCAGGCCGGCAGCCAGCATTATCTGCCAGGCGCGTCCAAGCTCCAGGTACTCCCATCCCTGGTGTCCGAACCAAAACCAGAATCTGCCGAGTAGTTGGTTGATGCCGAGCATCTCCCCCGCAAGGCTTCCAACAACGACCAGAACGAGCGCGCAAAATAGCAGATTACTACCACCCGCCTGCCCCTTGGGGTCCTTCCCGCCCAGAAAGGGAGCGAGGAACAGGCCACCGGCGACATAAGCGGTCGCGATCCAGAAGATCGCCAGTTGCAAGTGCCAGGTCCGGACAATATTGCTCGGAAGCAACGTTGATATATCTATACCGAAAAAACCGGTCGGGTCTGCCCGGTAGTGTACCGTGGCTCCGCCTACCAACGCCTGTACCAGAAACAGGAGTACTGCGACCAGGAAGTACTTGATGGTTGCCTGCTGGCTTGCGGTCGTAACACCTGGCAACATTTGCGGATGGACATGTTCGCCCGTTCCCTTCCACCCCAGGAAATCGAACTTGCCACAGGCAAACAGGACGGCGGCGGTTCCGGCCAGGAGCGAGATCAGGGAGAGGGCGCTCCATAAGACCGCGTCGCTGGTCGGTGTATTTCCGACTACCGGGTCGTAGGGGAAGTTATTTGTGTAGGAATATGTCAGGCCGGGACGGTCGGCGACTGACGCCCAGGCGGTCCAGGCAAAAAAAGCCGTGAGTTGTGCAAGTTCAGACGGGTTCTTTATGTACTTTGCAGGGAGACCGGCACTTCTAACAGGCGTGGAAAAATACGCTGTCCATTTTGCTATTTGCTGTCGGTACGAAACACACTCAATCTGGGTGATGGCTAACGTTTCCGTTTGTGGGTCATAACGGTTCTGTTTAAGCCACTGTGCAGTTTCCGCATTGACGAGATCACGTTCGGTGATGGAGAGATCCTGCAAGTTTCGCTTGAATCGTTGTTGGGCTAGCATCGACCCGATATCAACGGAAAGCGCGTGGAGATATTCGGCTGAAAAATCTGGCCCCAGGTAGGCACCATGCCCCCAGACAGTCCCGTTTTCCATAAGGCCGTACTTGAGAAATACCTGTTGACCGGCACGTATGTCATTTCTGGTGAAGATTATCTCACCATTAGGCCCCACAACCTTATCCGGGATTGGCGGAGCGTCCTGATAACTCCTTACCGCCAGCCAGATCAGAATCGTGAAACCCATAATCATGACAAGGATCAGAGCATTTCTCCACCATGGTGAGAGAGTTTCAATCGACAGTATTTTATCGGTCATTGTCGCCCCCTTTGTAAGAATTGGAAAGGCATTATTGGTAGTGTAGCCGGGATATTTCCGTTATTGGCACCACCGGTATTTTAGTATTCAGAAAATGGTGAACCAGCGCCGTGTTTTGCTGTCGGTCAGGGCGCGCCGGGGGGGCGACGACCTCCCAGACGGCAACAAGCACCAGGACCCCGAAGAAGAAGGAGAGCCGAATGATGTGCTCTTCATGCACGCGTGGATCTCTTTTCCCGCCCCTGCCCCTAATCCCCAAAGCAGGTATGCACGCTGCGGGCGCGGGCGCTCTTGATCCAGTCATGATCCAGGGGCACGGTCTTGCGTTTGCCCACCACGTCCTTGAGCGGCACCGGCTTGACGCCGTCGCCCCGCGCAGCCACCATGACGCCGAATTCGCCGTTGCTGATGAGGTCGGCACAGGCCGTGCCCAAGCGTGTGGCCAACAGGCGGTCACCCGCCGAGGGGGTCCCCCCGCGTTGCAAATAACCGAGGATCGTGAGGCGTGATTCCAGGCCGGTGAGCTCTTCGAGCCGCCGGGCCAGTTGCAGGCTGTTACCCGGTTTGCTGCCACCGCCCCGTTCCTTGGCCTTCTCTTTTTGCCCTTTCTTCTTGCCGCCCTTGTCCTTCTCCTTGTCCGCTTCGGCCTGTTTGGCGGCATCTTCCCGGGAAATGGCGCCTTCGGCCACGGCGACGATGCTGAAGCCTTGGCCGCTGTGGCTGCGCCGCATGATCGCCGCGGCGACCTGCTTAACATCGTAGGGGATCTCCGGGATCAGGATGACGTCCGCCCCGCCGGCGATGCCGGCCCCCAGGGCCAGCCACCCCGCCTTGTTGCCCATCAGCTCCAGGACCACGATGCGGTGGTGGCTGTGGGCCGTGCTGTGCAGCCGGTCCACCGCCTCCGTGGCGATGCCCAGGGCGGTGTCGAACCCGAAGGAGACATCGGTCTTGACCACGTCGTTGTCGATGGTCTTGGGCAGGGTGATCACGTTCAGGCCCTGCTTCATCAGGTGGTAGGCGTTTTTCTGCGTGCCGCCGCCCCCCAGGCAGACCAGGGCGTCCAGGTGGTGCCTGCGGTAGTTCTCGACGATCACGTCGGTCATGTCCATCACCTTGCCGGCGACGGGCATGGCGTAGGGCTTGTCGCGACTCGTGCCCAGGATCGTGCCCCCCAGGGTGAGGATGCCCGAAAGCGCCGCCGAATCCAGCAGTTGGGTCCGGTTCTCCATCATGCCGCGAAAACCGTCGCGGAACCCGATCACCTTCATGCCGTACCGCCCCAGGAGCGCCTTGCCAACCCCCCGGATCGCCGCATTCAGCCCCGGGCTGTCGCCGCCGGAAGTCAGGATGCCGATCATCTTGCTCATGGTTTGCCGACCTTTCCGATATGAATCTCTGATCCTGTATTCGCCGCCCGGCGCTTTTTAGAGCAGCCCACACGGAATCCGGCACACCAGGGGCACCGGATATCTTTCTGCTATACCACAGCATTTTTGCATTACAAGGCCTGTGAAGCTGCGTTCATGGTATTGAGCTGACAGTTGGGCTATGGGCGTGGATTTCAAGTTACGGCCGCAGGCGGGAAAAATGCGGAGAAGCAGCAGCATGGGTCACAAGACACAGAGAAAGGCTCAAAGTACAGAAGGGCACAGAATACCACCCCACCCCATTGAACTCAGACATTCCCCTGATATAATCAGGATGCAAAGAACGAGAGGGCGTCATGCGTTACGCAGCATCAATACTCCTGGCGGCGGCAGCCGTACTTCTCTCCGGCTGCCTCCACAAGATCACCCCGGAAACGGTCGGGCAGGAACTCATCACGGGAAAAACGACCAAACAAGAGGTGTTGCACCTCTATGGCCGCCCCTACATGAAGTACCGGACGCCCGGCATGTCCATCGTTTCCGGCGACAAAAAGCAGGTGCTCCACAAGGGGGGCGAGGCGTGGTTCTATTACGTTCACTACCTGGGAGCGCTCGACATCGTGGAACAGGAGACGCTGCGCATACTGTTCAATGACCAGGGCATCGTGTCTTCCTACGTCATTACCAATGCCGCGCAGACCGCTCCTCCCGACAGTGGCGCGGAATGACCGCCCTCCCCCGCCGCCCCGACTTCCCCGGGCAGCAGGCGCTACCGTTTCCGCCCCGCATACCATTTCCAATAGAACAGGATGGATATCATGGGAATGGCAATCATGGCCGCGATGATGTACGGCACGACAATATCGATATTCGTGTCGAAAAACATGGTGCGCAGGGAGGGGGAACAGGAGGGAATCAGGCAGATGGTCGAGAGGTAGATCCCGATGCACATGGTGATGATGGAGTTCAGGATCAGCCAGTTGAAGATGGTTCTGTATTTATCGGGTTTCATTGTCGTGCCTGCCTTTAACCGTCAGGAGTATCAACAGACCTCAGCACCCGCTTCCTGCCACGATGTCATGCAGCCTCTCCTTCGGGAGAAGCATTTGACATGCCAAACACCGCCGCAAATTCATCAAGTTCATAACTTACTGATATGAAAATAATTATTATCCGAGGCTGCCATCCCGGGCCATCGACACTGAATAACCAATAAATACCTATCGAATTAATCAAGAATCAACAACACTGCCAAGATATTCTACTTTTTAGAATTCGCCCCGATCGGGTGCTGTATAATATCCTGCCCGCGATGACCGGCCAGGTGCGCTCTTGCCACACCTTTTCGCGCCGGTGTCGGTTCTTCGGGAGCAGCCGGGAGGGAAAACGGACGCAAAAAACCCCCGGAAATGCGGCCGCAGGCCGGCACGTTTCCGAGGGTTGATTTTATCCTGTCGTTTGGCGGCAGGTTGGTTTATAAATGGGGTGGCTAGTGGGATTTGAACCCACGTATGTACGAGTCACAGTCGTAAGTGTTAACCGCTTCACCATAGCCACCACAAGAAAGTTCGTTTTTATATCCTGAAACCGGGGGCTCGTCAAGCCTAAAAAACATGAAATCGTTCTGGCGCTGGTGCATATCACTCGAACTTTGCCTGGGGCTCCTCGCCCTGGTCTGCGGCGCCATGGCGGCGGGGTCGTTCCGGCTCTCCGGGGAGCACGCCGCGGCCATCAACGCCATGCCGCTTTTTTCGTGGCTGAGCCAGGCCCCGTTTGCGGTTTCCTGGTGGCTGTGGCTGTCCATGGCGCTCCTCTTCCTTTTGGCCGTCAATACCGTGCTCTGTTCCGCCAGCACCGTCACGGCGCGCCTGGGACGGGCGGGGTTGCTGCCGCTCCTGGCACCCCAGATGATGCACGCCGGCTTCCTGCTGATCATTATCGCCCACCTGCTGAGCTCCACAGGCGGCTTCAAGGAGCAGGTGGTGGCCGTCGAGGGGACGATGATCCGCCTGCCGGACGGCAGACCGTTTGCCGTGGACAGCATCGGCATCGCCACCTCCCCCGCGGGGATGCCGACCGCCATCAGCAGCGAACTGGCGACCGGCGAGGACGCCGCCCCGGGACGGGTATCCATCAGTCCCAACCATCCCTGGCTGTCCGGCGGCTACGGGGTCTACATCAAGCAGGCCGAGGCCTATCCCTACCCACGGGCATTGCTGGAGATACACCGCGAGCCGGGGGCGGCGATGGCCCTGGCCGGGGCACTGCTGTTCGCCGCCGGGAACCTGCTCCTGCTGTACCTGCGGAGCAACGCCAGGGAAACAGCATTGCCGGGGGTTGACACATGACCTCCCATGGGAAATAATCCCGGCCTGCGGAGCGACCCGCCGGCGCCATGATGAATTTCCGGTCCGGCGCCGGGATTTTTGTGATACGCTTGCCAGGAAGCCCCACAACGCCCCTGCAACAACGGTACGAGGAACACATGGCAAAAGAGTTCATCTCCAACCTGTCCGGCCCCTGGCTCGAATCCCTCTATGAAACCTGGCAACAGGACGCCGCCGCAGTGCCGGAGGAATGGCAGCGTTTTTTCAGCGGCTTTGAACTCGGCAGGCAGGACGGCGCCCCCCCGACGAGGCCGGGCATAATGGATGAGAGCTTGGCCCTGAAACAGTCCGGCGTCCAGTCGCTCATCTACCGCTATCGCAATATCGGCCACCTGCTGGCCTGCACCGACCCCCTTTCCCCCTGCCTGCTGGAACATCCCCTGCTCATGCTTTCCGAGTTCGGCCTGGGCGACGCAGACCTGGACACGGTCTTCAGCGCGCGCCGCTTCATCAGGCAGAGCGCCACCCTGCGCGAAATCGTCGAGACGTTGCGGGAGACCTATTGCCGGGAGATCGGCGTCGAGTTCATGCACATCCAGGAGCCGGCCGAGCGGCAATGGCTGATCGACCGCATGGAACCGCACCGCAACAGACCGGACCTGTCCCGCGAAGAACGTCTCCATATCCTGGAAAAACTCCATGAAGCGGCGCTGTTCGAGTCGTTCCTCCAGCGCCGGTTTCCCGGCCAGAAGCGTTTTTCCCTCGAAGGGGGCGAGGTCCTGATCCCGGTGCTGGACACCCTCAGGCAGGCTTGCCCGGCCGCCGGCATCAGCGACATGATCCTGGGCATGGCGCACCGCGGCAGGCTGAACGTACTGGCCCACATCTTCGGCAAGCCGTACGAGAACATCTTCGCCGAATTCCGCGACACCCTGGAGTTCGGTTTCGAGGGCGACGGTGACGTGAAATACCACAAGGGATACTCGGCCGAGATCGACCTGTCCGGCAGCCGGCTGCACCTGACGCTCTGCCCCAACCCGAGCCACCTGGAAGCGGTCAACCCGGTGGCGGAGGGCAAGAGCCGCGCCCGGCAGACCCGGTACGGCGACGGCGGGGCCGGGCGGGTGCTGCCGCTCCTGATCCACGGCGACGCGGCCTTTGCGGGACAGGGGAGCATCATGGAGGTGCTCAACATGTCCCAACTGGAGGGATACGGGACCGGCGGCACCGTCCACGTGGTGCTTAACAACCAGATCGGTTTCACCACCCTCCCCAAGGATGCCCGCTCGACCCAGTATGCCACGGATGTGGCCAAGATGCTGGCCTGCCCCATCTTCCACGTGCAGGGCGAAGCACCGGAAGCGGCCGTGCACGCCGCCTGCCTGGCCCTGGAATACCGGCAGACGTTCGGCCGCGACGTGGTGATCGAACTGATCTGCTACCGCCGTCATGGACATAACGAGGGGGACGAACCGGCCTTCACCCAGCCGGTCATGTACCGGCAGATCACGGCCCGCCCGCCGGTCAACCGGATCTACGCCGGCACCCTGGCCGAAGCGGGACTGGACGGGGCGGCGCTGGCAGGCATCGAGCAGCGGGTGCAGGACCGCCTCGACAACGCCCTGCAGACGGAGCCCCAGGCGGCGAAGATCGGTTTTCATCAGCAATGGAGCGACATCGGCCGCGGGTATCGCCCCTTTGACGGCGAGACCGGCGTTCCGGCGGAAAAGCTCTTGAGCCTGGCCCGGACCCTGGTGGAACTGCCGCCCGGCTTCACCCCCCACCCCAAGATCCAGACCCTGATCACCAAGCGTCTTGAGGCGGTGATGAACGGGAACGGCCTGGACTGGGGCAACGCCGAGACCCTGGCCTACGCCACGTTGCTCGACGAGGGCACACCGGTGCGTCTCTCGGGGCAGGATTCGCGGCGGGGGACCTTCAACCACCGCCACTGCGTCCTGCATGACGTCAACACCGACGCTTCCCACATGCCGCTGGCGGCGACGGCCCGGGGCGGCGCCTCGTTCCAGGCCTGGGACAGCCTCCTGTCGGAGTTCGGCGTGCTCGGCTTCGAATACGGGTATTCCCTGGAGACCCCGGGCGGCCTGATCATCTGGGAGGCCCAGTTCGGCGATTTCGCCAATGGCGCCCAGGTCATCATCGACCAATTCGTCGCCAGCGGCGAAACCAAATGGAACCGGGCCAGCGGACTGGTCATGCTGCTCCCCCACGGCTACGAAGGCCAGGGGGCCGAGCACTCCAGCGGACGCATCGAACGCTACCTTCAACTGTGCGCCCGGGACAACATCGTGGTCGCCACGCCGTCCACACCGGCGCAGATGTTTCACCTGCTCCGCCGCCAGATCAGGCAACCCTTCCGGAAGCCCCTGATCGTTTTCACGCCCAAGAGCCTGCTGCGCCACCCGGCCTGCGTCTCCTCGCTGGACGACTTGCTGCACGGCCGCTTCAGGGAGGTGATCGTGGACAGCGCCGACACCTTTGGCGTCACACGGGTGCTGATGTGCAGCGGCAAGATATACTATGAACTGGCGGCGGAATACGACCGGCTGGGACGTAGCGACACCGCCATCATCAGGGTCGAGCAGCTCTATCCGCTCCGCAGGGACCTGCTCGCCGAGGCCATCGGGGCGTTCCCGGCGGGAGTACGCTTCACCTGGGTCCAGGAGGAACCGGAGAACATGGGGGCATGGCCCCATCTGCGCCATCACCTGACCGAGCTGACGGGCTCCATAAGCTACGTGGGCCGCCCGGAAGACAGCTGCCCCGCCGTCGGCTCCCACCGCATCCATGCCGACGAACAAGGCGCCGTCATCAGCGCCGCATTCGCCGACTGACCATACCGCCACGGCACCACCAGACCAACTTCTTGTTCAGGGGCCTTATGCCAGACTTGCTATTCATATCCGACAACCCCAAGGTGGAGCAGATCAAGGTCCTGCTCCAGCCGATGCTCAAGCTCGAGATCGTCGTGACGCCGCACGTGGAACGCGCCCTGGAGGAGATTTCCGGCCGCCGGCCGTCCGTCATCTGCATCCAGGCACATCTTGCCGGGACAACGGCCGGCGAGATCGCCGGCCGGATCCGGACCGCACCGGAAACCACTCCTCCCCTGTTCGTCCTTCTGCGCGAGGGGGATGACGACGCCGTGCCGCCCGAGCAGCCCTTTGCGCACGCCATCGACTTGAGCCAGCCCGTGGAGCAGCTTGCCAAGAGCATCCTCCGCGTGGTTCTCCGGCCGGCTTTCCGGCTCCGCTGGAGCGACATCTACATTCACCGAAATCGGGACGAGTCGGCCTGGGCGCTGCCTGACCGGGAAGAAGCCGAGCCGGCCGAGGCAACCGCCGCGCCACCCAAAATCCAGATCCCGGCCGAGCTTTTGAAGGCCTTTGAGCACAACTACCACTCCCGGCACCGCAACAGGTGGATACGATATGCCATCGTCTCCCTGGCGGCGTGCCTGGCCGTTTTCGGCTGGTACCTGACCTCCGGCAGGCACGAGCAAAGCGCCGACGCTCCCCAGGCGCCGGCGGCACGGCCGACGGTTCAAGGGCCGACGGTTCAAAGGCCGGCAGTGCAGCGGCCGGCAGCCGCCCCGGTTCCGAAGGTTGTGAAGGTCATCCCCGCCACCCCGCCCGCCCCTGCCGTCGCAGTCGTCCAGAAGGCCCTGTCTGCCCCGCGCAAGCCCGTCGCCAGCAAGGCCCCGGCTGCGGCACTACCCTCGTTCCTCCCGGAAAAGGGACGGGACAGCGCCTATTCCCGACTGAAACCGGGCTGGGAGCGCTATACCGATGCGAACCACGAGTTCCGCATCCTCAGATCGGGCGGCCGCATCAAGGCCGTCCAGGTACTGGCCGCCACACAACACGCCATCAGCGAAGCCTTTCTGAAATCGGTCCTGGGCGAGATTGCGGGGAGCAGCACCTACCGGGAAACCTCCCAGGAGGAAGAGCACGGCTTTTTGATTAAGCGGGGCAGCGCCGGGGCACACGCTACCGTCCTGATCTATACCCAGAAGTCCCGGATTCGGGCCTTTGTGATCACCGTCAAATAACGATGCTGCACGCCGCAATCCTGGAGCGGACGGACGGGCGGGCACGAGACGCACGGCAGCGACACCCTGCTGCCTCTTGAAATCCGTTGCAACGCCAGACGCCTGCGACAGATAGCGATACACATGTGTTGCACACCGTATCACTTTTGTGTATACACCCTTCCCTCACCTCGAACGCTTGCTCCCTTTCTAAGCTGGAATTATCCCGCCAATTCAGCCGGTAACGGCGCCTGCAGGGCTACAACCCCCTGCGCGGGGCCGGAATGGCATGTTCTTCGGATATCCCTCCAGTTGCACCATATACGCGACAGGGCGCGTCGGGAGCGGGCATGGGTGTGTGGCAACCACCCCACGGAATCGATACCGGGCGCATTTAAGGGTATGTACAAACCTGTTAGTTATGATAAGTTAATGTCCACATTCTCACCCGTCAGGAGCCATAAATCATGAACCGAATCGCAGCGATCGCCCTCGTATACCTTATTTGCCTGCCGGCAGCTCTGGGGGCCGCTTCCTCACCGCCCCTTCCCAAGTCCTACCACTCCTGGCAAAAAAGCGGCCGCAAGGTCGTCACCGACAAAAGTTCCCTGTTCTACGGGATCCACTACATCTACGCCGACAAGAAGGCCATGAACGGCTACAAGGCCGGCAACAGGTTTGCCGAGGGGAGTTCGATCATCATCGAGCATTTCAATATCAAGGAAGGCTCCGGTTCCCCCGCCGAAGGCTCCAAGAACATGATCGTCCTGATGCGCAAGGACAAACGCATGAAAGCGACCGGCGGCTGGCTGTTCGCCGGATACGGCGCCGACGGGACCCCAAGCGGGCTCGATCCCGTGGGCACCTGCTTCGGCTGCCACCAGAAAGACGCCGCCCAGAGGGATTACGTCATCTCCACCATCAACGATTTCAAGAAGTAACCATGTAGCTATCCTGCATGACGAATCACGTTATCGGGCAGACATGAACCCATCCTCTGAACAGCTTGATCAGCGCCCCCCACACATCCTCGTCGTAGACGACGAAGAGGAGATATTGCGCCTGATCTCGTTCGGCCTCCGAAATTTCGGGTTCAGGGTCAGCACTGCCCAGAACACTGCCGACGCGCACCGCCTGCTGGAAAGCGACGAATTCGACGCCATCGTCACCGACGTGATGATGCCGGACGGGGACGGCATCGCTTTCCTGGCCGACGTCCACCAGCGCCGGCCGGCGCTCCCCATCATCATCATGACCGGATTCGCCCATTTTCAGGTGGCTGTCAATGCCATCAAGAACGGGGCATTCGACTTCATCACCAAGCCTTTTGACCTGCCCTACCTGCGCAGTGTCGTCACCAAGGCCGCCAACTACTCGAAACTGCTTCGCATGGAAGAAAATTACCGCGCCGAGCTTGAAGCGGCGGTTGCCGCCCGGACAGCAGAGCTGAAGAACGCCCTGGCGGAACTGGAAAAGACGCGTACGGCGCTGCTCGGGGCGGCAAGCGAAAAGAGCGAGTTCATGGCGACCATCACCCATGAGATGCGCACACCCATGAATGGCGTGATCGGAGCCCTTGACCTTCTTGCGGATACGGAACCTTGCGGCGTCCAGAAGGAATACCTCGAGATGGCCCGCCAGTCCGCCGAGAAGATGCTGGAACTCGTCGACCGGATGCTTTCGTTCGGGCACGGATTCAGCAGGACGGCAGCGGTCAAGCGGGAGTTGCTCGACCTGCCCGCGACAATGGAGCAACTGGCCCAGGGATATCGCGAGAGTTTCATCGAAAAAAGACTCCGGCTTGAGGTCGCCGTGGCGCCGGACGCGCCGCGAACCATCGCCTGCGATGGCGGGCAACTATGCCGGCTGCTGGGCATCCTGCTGGAAAACGCCCTCAAATTTACCGACGCCGGATGGGTGCGCCTGGAGGTTGCCGCTGCTTCCCCCGAAAAATCGTGCGTATGCTTTACCGTGCGCGACAGCGGCATCGGCATCCCCGATTCGATGCTGGAGCGAATCTTCGACCCCTTCGTCCAGGTGGACAGTTCGTTAACAAGACGCTTCGGCGGCGCAGGACTCGGCCTGAGTATTGCAAAGCAGATTGCCGTGCTTCTCGACGGGCGGCTATGGGCCGAAAGCGCTCCCGGCGCCGGGTGCAGTTTCCATTTCCATCTGAAACCGGATACCTCGTTGCGGTAAAAGGAGCCCCTTGTGAAATGCCTCATTGTGGAAGACGACTTCATCTCGCGCCGGATACTGAAGGAATTGTTGTCGAAACATTTCGACTGCGATATCGCCATCAACGGGGAAGAGGCCGTGACCTCCTTCCGGCTGGCGCATGAAGGCAAACACCCCTACGATCTGATCTGCATGGACATCATGATGCCGGGCGTCAACGGCCAGGAAGCGCTGAGACGCATCCGGGAGCTGGAGCGCTCACTCAAGGTCCCCCCGCAACTGGAGGCCAAGGTGATCATGACCACTGCCCTGGATGACCCCAAAACCGTCGTGCAGGCGTTCTACCAGGGCGGTGCCACATCGTACATCGTCAAGCCGGTCAGCAAGCAGAAACTGATGAACGAGCTACGGTCGCTCGGCCTACTGTAGCATTTCTCCGTCCGTCACAAAGGAACCATGCAATGACCTCAGCTGCGCCAAACATCTCCGGAACCAGAACCGCATCGAACGGTGAAACGGCGATTACCGAGTGGTGTGCCGCCATACTCCCTTCGATCGAGGCACTCAGGACGCTGGCAGGCACGACCGAAGACGAATTCCTCCGGATCGGCGCCCAAATGCAGGACTTTTACCAGCGTTCCCAGGAGATCACGTCCATGGCCAACCAGATGATCGACACCGTCTCCGGCGACCAGGCCCGGATGGTGATTGAACGTCTGCGCCAGATCATGGGAGACATGGAGGCCTATCTTTCCGGCACCCACTCGCAAAGCCGCGAGAACTGCGACCTGCTGGAACGGATCCTGGGTCTCCTCTCCCGTTTGTCGGAGCCCTTGGAGGGGTTCCAGAAGATGTACAAGATTTTACGGATGCTGAGTACCTCCACCAAGATAGAAAGCTCCCGGCTGGGCGAACAGGGACTCGGGTTCCAGACCTTGGCCATGGATGTGGAAAAACTCTCCCACATGGTAAACGAGAAATCGGCCAGCATCCTGGGCGACCGGCAGATGCTGTTCAGCATGATCAGCGAAAACCTGCGTACCGTCCGCAGCAGCGAGGCATCCCAGAACACCGAGTTGAACGCGACGCTTGCCGGCACGTCCCGCACCCTGGAAGAGCTGATCTCCGTCAATGACCGCTGCACCAGCTTCGCGGCCCTGATCTCGTCCATCTCCGGCGAGGTATCCGACAACATCAGCGAAGTGGTCTCCTCCATGCAAATGCATGACATGACCCGCCAGCAGGTCGAGCATATCGTGGAGGCGCTGGAACGCCTCGCCTCCAGGCTGCAGGGACTTGAGGCCGCAGCCGGGGACGACGAGGGGCGCCGCAAATTGATTGTGGAAACCGGCGACGTCTGCGAACTGCAATCGGCCCAACTCCGCCATGCGGCATCCGAGCTCTGCGGGGCAGCCCGTTCCATCGTCGAAAACTTGAGGGACGTGGCCGTCAAACAAGCCCGGATGACTTCGGAAACCCTGAATACGGCCGGCATCACCGATTCCGCCACCGGCGGCTCGTTCGTGGGGGACATCAGCAGCGGCATGGCGGCGGTAACCGCGGTACTGGCCAAATGCGCCCTGTCCGACCAGGAGATGTCCGCCACCTTGAAGAAGGTTGCCGATACGATGCAGGAAGTGACCGGCTTTGTGACGGATATCGAGGACATCGGTTCGGAGATCGACCTGATCGCCCTCAACTCCCAGGTCAAAGCCGCCCATACCGGCCGGGAGGGCGCCGCCCTGGGGGTGCTCGCCGAGGCGATCAAGCGGCTTTCGGTCGACGCCGTGACCCAGACCGCGGCTGTTTCGGAAGCCTTGCTGCAGATCAATCACGTCACCGAACATCTCTTCGGCGAGGCGACCCAGGAACAGGAACAGCTGGGGGCAAAGGTCGCGACCATGGAAGAGGAAACCGGACGGGTCCTCGCCTCGCTTGGCGCCATGAACAGCGAACTGGCTTCCCTGCTTGCCCGCCTCGATCACCGGGTAAAGGCCCTGACGGACAGCATCGAAAAGGCCACCGGAAGCATGGATGTGCATGAGCGGGTCTCGAACCTGACGGAGGAAGTCATGGCCAGCCTCGACAGGATCGTCAGGGAAGCCCGGGAGTTCGAGCCGGCCAGTACGGAATTCAAGAACAACCTGCGCCACATGGAAGAGCGCTATACCATGCAGAGCGAACGCCACATCCACGAGGCGATCGCCCGCAGACGCGGCATGCCCGCCGCCTTGGCGGCACCCGAAATCACCGCATCCGGAGATGCGGCAGGCGGGGGCGGTGATTCGGAATTCGGCGACAATGTTGACCTCTTTTAGCCAATGACTGACCCTGTTGCCGGTACGGCAGGGAACCTACGAAACAAGCGGGGGAATACGGCATGGGCGGGCAGCAACAACCAGGTGACCTGAAAGAACCGGCGGATGCTTCAACGGCAACCGTGGCCGTCAACGGTGCCTTGACCATCGAACGGAGTGGAGAATTCCGCCAAACCCTTGTCGATGCCCTTGCCGGGGCGCGGCACGTCGTTCTGGACGTTGGGCAACTGCACGATATCGACCTGCCTGCCTTGCAGCTTATCTGTTCCGCCTGCAAGGCGGCAGCGGCGGCAAACAAGACGTTCACCCTTGAGGGCCCGCTCCCCGATTGCCTGACGGCCCTGAGGGACGGAATCGGGGTGTGCCGGAGCAACCCGTGCTGTCAAAATGAAAACGCATCCTGTATCTGGTTTGGAGGTACGAAATCATGGCAAAACTGATAATGACGGCCGATGATTCGGCAAGCGTCCGGCAGATGGTCAGCTTTACCCTCAAACAAAATGGCTATGACGTCCTTGAGGCGGTTGACGGCAAGGATGCCCTGGCCAAGCTTTCCGCGCAAAAGGTCGACATGCTGATCACCGACCTTAACATGCCGAACCTTGACGGACTGGGGTTGATCAGGGGCGTTCGGGCCGGGACGCTCAACAAGTTCATCCCGATCATCATGCTGACCACCGAATCACAGGACGGGAAGAAGGTGGAAGGCAAGGCTGCCGGCGCGACCGGCTGGATCGTGAAGCCTTTCAAACCGGAACAACTCATCGCCGTCATCAGGAAGGTTCTCGGGTAATCAGTGCCACCATGACACACACCCTGTCCGCACGAGGTACTCTATCATGATTGAACAACATATCGTCACCTACCGGGAGGAGGCCAACGAACTGTTGGCGGAGCTGGAAACATCGCTTCTCGAACTGGAGGAGAATCCCGCCGACGAGGAGTTGATCGGCAGGGTCTTCCGTGCCATGCACACCATCAAGGGATCGGGCGCCATGTTCGGTTTCGACGAGATCGCCGGATTCACCCATGAGGTGGAAACGGTCTTCGACCTGGTACGCAACGGCAGGATGACGGTTTCAAAGCTGCTCCTGAACCTCACCCTGCGCGCCCGCGACCATATCAAAGGCCTCCTGGACGCATCGGTTTCCGGGGAAGAAACCGATCGCGCCGCCGGCGAGGCGATCATCGCCGGACTCAGACAACTCGTTCCGCAACCCGTGGACGAAAAGGTCCAGCAGGCGGTGCAGAGCCTTTCCACCCCGGCCGACGGGGCCGAGACGCTGAAGACCTGGCGCATCCGCTTCAAGCCGTTCCCGGAGATCTTCCTGTCCGGCACAAAACCATTGGGGCTGATCAATGAGCTGAGGGAACTGGGGGCCTGCCACGTGGTGGCGCACACGACCGGCATTCCTCCGCTCGAGGAAATCAACCCGGAACTGTGCTACCTCTACTGGGATATCATCCTGACCACCTCGCGGGATATGGACGCCATCAAGGATGTCTTCATCTTCATCGAAGACGATTGCGAACTGAAGATCGATCTGATCGACGACGGTGCTGCCGGCGAGGCGGACCTGGACTACAAGAAGCTGGGAGATATCCTGGTGGAGCGCGGCGATCTGAGCCAGGTCGAAATGCAGAAGATCCTCGGCTTGCAGAAACGTTTCGGGGAGTTGGCGGTAGCCGCCGGGGCGCTGACGCCCGACAAGGTCCAGTCGGCGCTGGTGGAACAGCAGCACGTCAAGAACCTGCGCCAGGAGCGGGCCAGCCAGGAATCGGCCTCCAGTATCCGCGTGCCGGCCGAGAAGCTCGACCTGCTGGTCAACCTGGTGGGCGAGCTGGTAACGGTCCAGGCCCATCTCAGTCAGACCGCGGCCCTCCAAGGCAACGCCGATTTCGCCTCCATCGCCGAGGAGGTGGAGCGCCTGACCAATGATCTTCGCGATACGGCTCTCAATATCCGCATGCTCCCCATCGGCACCACCTTCAGCAAGTTCAGGCGCCTGGTGCGCGACCTTTCCCAGGAACTGGGCAAGGAGATCGAGATGGAAACCGAAGGGGCGGAAACCGAGTTGGACAAGACCGTCATCGAGCGGCTCAACGACCCCATGGTGCACCTGATCCGCAACAGCATCGACCACGGCATTGAAATGCCCGAGGTGCGCCAGGCGGCCGGCAAGCCGGCCCAGGGGACCGTGCACCTGGGCGCGGTGCACTCCGGGGACAGCGTGCTCATCACCATCCGTGACGACGGGGCCGGCCTCAACAAGGACGCCATCCGCGCCAAGGCGGTCGAGCGGGGGCTGATACCGGCCAATGCCGAGTTGACGGAAAAGGAGATTTATAACCTGATCTTTGCGCCCGGCTTCTCCACCGCCGCCAAGGTGACCAACGTCTCGGGCCGCGGCGTGGGCATGGACGTGGTCAAGAAGGCCATCGAAGCGCTTCGCGGCACCATCGACATCAGCAGCGCGCAAGGGGCGGGAAGCACCATTACCCTCAAAATCCCCCTGACCCTGGCCATCATCGAAAGCCTTCTGGTGCGCATCGGCCAGAACTACTTCGTCATGCCGCTCTCCTCGGTGGAGGAATGCGTCGAACTGACCCGGGACGACATCAAGGAGTCCCACGGCCGCAACCTGGCCAACGTGCGCGGCGCCATCGTCCCCTACATCCCGTTGCGGGACCGGTTTTGCATCTCCGACAGCCGGCCGGAGATCGAACAGATCGTCATAACCAACATCAACGGCACCAAGGTCGGTTTTGTCGTGGACAGCGTCATCGGCGAACACCAGACGGTCATCAAGTCCCTGGGGCGGCTGTACCGGGACGTGAAGGGCATCTCCGGCGCCACGATTCTGGGCGACGGCACCGTGGCCCTGATCCTCGACATGGGGCTCCTGCTCCAGTCGGCCGAGGCCCTTGAGGAGGAAGCCCGGCCTTGAGCCTGCCGGAACACCGGCATGATGCGGCCCGGATTCGGGCGGTCACCGGTCGCACAAGGCGGTAAGCTCCGCGGAACTCGTTACGCTCAACGGCGCCGATTCTTTTTTACACTGCTTTATTCAATGCTTGCTTGATCGTGGTATGTTCATCACATAATCCAGGAGGCAGTATGCTCAACAACATGAACATCGGAAAACGGCTCGGTCTGGGATTTGGCATCGTGTTGGCGCTTATGTTGACACTGGTTTGGATCGGTATCTCCGATATGGGGCAGATCCAGGGAAAGCTGGAGAGGATCGTCAAGGTGAACAACGAACGCTCCGAACTGGCAAACGACATATTGAACAATATCTACGAGGTATCGGTGAACCTCCGCAACGTCATCATCGACGAGAATGTCGAGAGACGGCAGGAATATGGCAAAAACATTCAGCAACAGCGCGAGAAGTACAACGAGGGTTTCAAAAAGATCGAAGGACTGACCACGAAAGACGACCCGAAAGGCCTGGAACTGATCGCCAAGATCAAGGAAGCCCAGGACGTCGCACGCACCCTGAACAGCAAGGCGCTTGAACTCGCCCTGGCCGGAAAGAATACGGAAGCGTCATCCTTGATGATGAAAGAGGCCCGTCCCGCGACCAGAAAGTGGATCAGCATTCTCAATGATTTCAGCGATCACCAAAAGGAGCGCACCAAGATGCGCCACGAGGAGGCAGTCAAAACCTATGAGGCCGCCCGTATGTGGATGCTTGCCGTCGGCGGCGCGGCGATACTGTTTGCGGTCTTTGTGGCGCTGTTCCTGACCAGGAGCATCGTCGTGCCCCTCACCCAGGCGGTGGGCGTCGCCAACGCCCTGGCCGGCGGCGACC
>Ga0207857_1000067_pt1 | contig 32539 bp, 26 predicted proteins | sample LuqExpMetageno22_FD_187780 | JGI IMG/M metagenome (GOLD analysis project Ga0207857, IMG submission 187780) | Tropical forest soil microbial communities from Luquillo Experimental Forest, Puerto Rico - Sample 22 (SPAdes) | ecosystem: Environmental > Terrestrial > Soil > Tropical forest ... | reverse complement strand
CCGCCGTCCTCGAAACTCCCTTTGTGCGGCGTAGCGCTGCTACGCCTCCGCGGGACTTTCTGCGGGTGCGACGATCTGACTATTTTTGAACAACCTGGGTTTTTCAACAACTTGTTAAAATTATGTCTAGTCGCTCCGGCGCTCCAGGAACATCTTGATCAGGTCGATGGGGACCGGGAAGATGGTGGTGGAGTTCTTTTCGGCGGCGATTTCCGTCAGGGTCTGGAGATAGCGCAGTTGCAGGGCGGTCGGCTCGCCTGCCAGGATCGTCGCTGCCTGGGCCAGTTTCTCCGATGCCTGGAGTTCCCCCTCGGCGTGGATGATCTTGGCGCGCCGCTCCCGCTCCGCCTCGGCCTGCTTGGCAATGGCCCGCTGCATCTCCTGGGGCAGGTCGATGTTCTTTACCTCCACGTTGGCGACCTTGACCCCCCACGGCCCGGTATGACGGTCGAGGATTTCCTGCAACTCCTTGTTGATCTTCTCGCGGTTGGCCAGGAGTTCGTCCAGATCCACCTGCCCCAGGACGCTCCGCAGGGTGGTCTGGGACAACTGGCTGGTGGCGTAGAGGTAGTTTTCCACATCCACGACCGCCCTCTGGGGTTCCATGACCCGGAAGTAGATGACCGCCGATACCTTGACCGTTACGTTGTCGTGGGTGATCACGTCCTGGGCGGGAACATCCATGACCACGGTGCGCAGCGTCACGCGCACCAGACGGTCGATGCCGGGGATGATGAAAAAGAGGCCCGGGCCCCGCACCCCGGCCAGCCTGCCCAGGCGGAACAGCACGCCCCGTTCGTATTCGGGAAGGATGCGCACCGCGCTGGCGGCGAACATGATGAACAGGACAACGACGAAAAGAAGCGGGATGTAGTTGAACAGGTCGAACATGTGAAACCTCCGTTTCATGCGGGGTATCCGAAAAGGGCGGGGAGCGCCTCGCCCAATGGTGTCTCCTGAATCCGTGACGCCGGAATGCCGCAGCGTCCGGAAGAGCCGGGGCCTGCACGCCGCCATGTCGTGACAGCTCACTCACCCGGCTGGTACTTCGCCTGATGGTCGTACACTCTTAAAACGCAAAGGCAGAGGCCTTCCGGACTAGCGGAGGCATGGAGGCGTCGCGGATTCAGGTTATCTCCTTTACCTTGAGTCGCATGCCTTCCACCGCCTCCACCGTAACCCTGGACCCGGCGGCAATCGGCTGATCGCTCCATGCATCCCAATATTCTCCGTTGACGAAGACCTTTCCCACGGGTGCGATGGCGCTCTCGGCGCGCCCCTCCTGCTCCAGCAATCCTTCCCGGCCGGTGGCCGGTTTCAGGCGATGGACCCGCAACGCCTTCGCGATGACCACCGAGAAGAACCCGGCCGTGACGAACACCGTCACCAGGATCACACCCCAGGAAAGCTGGAGGTGGGGTGCCGGAGATTCGAACAGCAGGAGCGACCCGAACACCATGGCAACCGCCCCGCCGACTGTCAGCATGCCGTGGGAGACGACCTTGATCTCGGCGATGAAGAGCACCAGCGCCAGCAGGATGAGTAGAGCGCCGGCGTAGTTGACCGGCAGCGTCTGGAAGGCGAAGAAGGCCAGGATCAGGGAGATTCCCCCAATCACCCCGGGCAGGATCACACCCGGATTGGACAGCTCGAAGAACAGCCCCATCATGCCGAGCATCATCAGGACATAGGCCACGTTGGGGTTGCTGATGGTGTTCAGTATCCGCTCTCCCGGCCTCATCTCGGCAAAAAACGTCTCGGCACCGGCCAGCCGCAGGGTCGCCTCCCGGCCGTTGCGCATGATGCGCCGTCCTTCCATCTGTTGCAGCAGTTCGGCACGGTCCCGGGCAATCAGGTCGATAACCTTGCCGGCAAGCGCCTTGTCCGCGCTCAGGGAGATGCTCTCCCGCACCATCCGCCGCGCCAGTGCCTCGTCGCGGCCCCGTTTGCGGGCGATCCCCTCCGCATAGGCCTCGGCGTCGTTGACCACCTTCTCCTCCATGGTCTTGTCGGGTTTCTCGCCCAGGGAAACAGGGTGGGCCGCGCCGATGTTGGTGCCGGGGGCCATGGCGCACACATCCGCTGCCAGGCAGATGATCGCGCCGGCCGATGCGGCGCGGGCGCCGGACGGCGCCACATAGACCGCAACCGGTACCGGGCTGGCGAAGATGTCCTTCACGACCTCCCGCATGGCCGTATCCAGGCCGCCGGGGGTGTCCAGTTCCACCAGCACCAGGCTGTCCCCGCTCCGGGCCGCCTCATTCAGGATGCGGTGGACAAACTGTGCTGTCACCGGGGTGATGGGGTCGTGGACCGTCACAAGCCGCACCCTGGCCCGTTCGGCTGCCGGCACATTTGCGCAACACACCAGCAGGCACAGGACGATGCAGATGCTGAGGCGCATGGATACTCCCCTTTCTCCTGGCGCAAGCCTGAATCCGCGACGCTGGAATGCCGCAATGGCCGGAGGAGCCGGAGCCTGCACGCCGTCCGTGTCGTGGCACTTCACTCACGCTGCCGGTCCTCTGAGGGGTTGCCGCTATCTTCTCAAAGGCAAAGGCTGAGCCCTTCCGGACAAACGGAGGCGTGGAGGTGTCACGGATTCAGGGTAAGTATACCCCATTATGGGGATGTTGTAAGGTCCGTGGGGAAAGAACGGTGCCGGCGGGCGGAGACGGTCACGGCGGGGAATGGAGGCGACGTTCGTGCCGACAGGGGCTACAGATGGAGTTCCGGTTTGAGGTTGGCCGGGGTAAAGCTGGAGGCGATCTGCCACCCCTTGCTTCCGTTCAGGACCGGCTCCAGCTTGCTGGTGATGTAGCCGATCAATTGGGCTTCCTTCGGCAGTTCCGTGGCGATCCTGACGATGCGGAACGCCACCAGGTCCCCGACCTCCGGGTACCCGGGGGCGCCGGCCATGGTGCAGCCCCATATCTCCACCGCCCCTTCGGGTCCGGCCAGGCAAAGGCGGAAATACCGTTCCCCCTCGCTGCCGCGTCGCCCCGTTCCGATCACCAGGGCCGGGATCGACGCATTCAGCAGCAGGCGATACCCCATGGTGCAGGCATGGGCAAAGGCGGCCTCGTTATCCGGGAACAGCACCGGCGGCTCTTCTTTTCTGCGGAACCAGTCGAACATGGAATCACCATTAACTAGCTATTGAAAACCCAGGTTGTTCAAAAATAGTCATATCGTCGCACCCGATAGACAAGCCCCGAGGAGGCGTAGCAGCGTTACGCCGCACGAAGGGGATTTTGAGGACGGCGGCGATATGGCTGTTTTTCAACAACCTCTCAAAGATACTCTTCCTTCTTGAGGCCGTACTTCTTGATCTTGCGGTAGATGGTGGCCATGTTCATGCCCGCTTCCCGGGCCGCGGCATCGATGTTGCCGCCGTGTTTCTTCAACAGCCCCTTGAGCAGGTCGGCCTCGAAGCGTTCCAGGGCGGCATTGAAGGGAAGTTCACCCGTCGCGGTGGCCGCCGCCGGGGGGATGCCGACCGGTTCATGGGTGATCTCCACGAACTGGTCCAGGGTTTCGCGCGAGATGTATTCCTCGCCGACCATGGCCATGCAGGCCTCGATCACGTTTTTCAGCTGACGGATGTTGCCGGGCCAGGCAAAGTCGCACAGCGCCTGCATGGCCTCCCTGTCGAACCCTTTGACTGTCGCGTCGAACTTCTGGTTTTGCAGGGTGATGAAGTGCGCGGCCAGGAGGGGGATATCGTCGGTCCGCTCCCTGAGCGGCGGCAGATGGATGTTGACCACGTTCAGCCGGTAATAGAGGTCTTCCCGGAAGGCGCCGTTTTTGACCGCCTCTTTCAGGTCGGAATTGGTGGCCGACAGCACCCGCACATCCACCCTGGTTGGGGCGGTCTCCCCCAGGCGGTTGAACTCCTTTTCCTGCAAAAAGCGCAGCAGGGTTTTCTGGACGTTCATCGGCAGGTTGCCGACCTCGTCCAGGAAGAGCGTGCCGCCGTCGGCCGCCTCCAAAAGACCGTGCCGGTTTTCCTTGGCGCCGGTGAATGCCCCTTTCTTGTAACCGAACAGCTCGCTCTCCAGCAGGGTTTCGGGCAGGGCGCCGCAGTTGATGGCGATGAACTTGCCCTCGCGCCGCGGCGAGTTGTAGTGGATGGCCTGGGCGATCAGCTCCTTGCCGGTGCCGGATTCGCCGGTGATCAGGACCGAGGTGTCGCGCACCGCAACCTTCTCAACCCGTTCCAGAACCCCCTTCAACCCGCCCGAGGCGCCGATGATGTTGTCGAAGCAGAACTTGCCCTCCAGTTCGGCACGCAGTTCGCGGTTCTCCTCCAGGAGCCGCGACTGTTGCAGGGCATTCTTGACCCGGTAGACCAGCTCTTCCGGCTCGAACGGCTTGGTGAGCATGTCGTAGGCTCCCTTGCGCAGGGCCTGAATCGACATATCCACCGTGGCGTAGGCGGTGATCATGATCACCGGGATGTCCTTTTCCTTTTCCTTGGCTTTCTGGAGCACTTCAAGCCCGCTCATGCCGGGCATCTTGATGTCGGTGATGAGCAGGTCCCATGCCCCCGGACGGAACTCCTCAATCGCCTTGAGCGGCGACGTATAGGCGCGGGCCAGGTAGCCGTTATCCAGCAGCACCTGTTCCATCATGCGGCACAGGCCTTCTTCGTTATCGATCAGGAGGATACGTTTCTTGTCGGGCATTTTTTGTTCCTTAGCAGGCCGTAGGTTGTTCAAAAATAGTCAGATCGTCGCACCCGCAGAAAGCCCCGAGGAGGCGTAGCAGCGCTACGCCGCACGAAAGGGGATTTCGAGGACGGCGGCGAGGTGGCTGTTTTTCAACAACCGATTACAGTTCGTCCCGCTCGATGGGCAGCGTCACGGTGACCGTGGTGCCTTTGTCGGGATCGCTTGCAATGCTGATTTCGCCGTGGTGCTGCTCGATGATCTGGCGGGTGATGGCCAGTCCCAGACCGGTGCCGCGCTCTTTGGTGGTATAGAACGGCTCGAAGATCTTCTCCAGATTTTCGGGAGGAATACCGCAGCCGCTGTCGCTGAATACCATGCGGACATGCTGGGGGTCAACAGCTTCGGAGCGGATCGTGAGCGTGCCGCCGTCCGGCATGGCACCCCCTGCGTTCAGGATCAGGTTGATGGCCACCTGGCGCATCTGGTCGCCGTCCAGGTGGACCTTGGGCAGGTTGGGAGCAAATTGGGTTCGTATGGTGACCCCGCGCATATCGGTATGGTTGGCGGCGAAATCCGCGATCTGCGCCAGGAGGTCGTTCAGGTCCACCGGCTCCAGGCTCGGCCGGGGGGTTCGGGCGTACGAAAGCAGATCCTGGACGATTTTCTTGCAGCGTTTGCTTTCGCGTTTGATCTCGTGGATGTATTTATAGTTCGGGTCGTCCTCGGCCATCTTGCCTTCCAGGTAGCCGGCGTAGCCAAGGATCACGCCGAGGGGGTTGTTGATCTCGTGGGCCACGCCCGATGAAAGGATGCCCAGGGAGGCCATCTTGCCGTGTTGCGCAAGGCTGGCCTCCATTTCTTTATTGCGACGTATTATGTCTGTCATACGGTTGAAGACACCGGCCAGTTCAGCCAGTTCATCCTGTCCTTCAACCGCCATCTTTTCCTCGAGGTTGCCCCGTTTGACACGCCGAATGACATCGATCATGTGGGTGATGGGACGGGTGATAATGGTCGAGGCGCGGAAGACAAGGGCCACAGCGAACAGTCCTACCAGCAGGCTGAGGAGAACCATGCTGACCAGGATGCGGTCTTTGATCTTGTTGGCCTCGTGGTAGAATTCGTCCTCATAGGACCCGACCGCCACGATCCAGTCCCAGGGCTTGAAATACTCGTACCGCACGATCTTCATGCGTGGTTCACTGTTGCTGACATTCTTCCAGGGATAACGGATCCAGCCGCTCTTCTTCTCACACATCTCGCGGATAAAAGGGAAGCCGCTGGAGTCGCGGGCGTCGAAAAAATTCATGCCCTCCGAATCGGGATGGATCGTGAAGGTGCCTTTGCTGTCCATGCAGAAGATGTAGCCGGTAGAGCCGACCTTCTTGGCTTTGATCTTTTCCTTCAGTTCGGCAAATGACTTGCGCTCGAAGGCCGCTTCGTCGTAGGTCTCCTCCAGGTAGCCGCCGGTGGCGATGATCCAGTCCCATTCTCGGAAATATCGGTAGGCGACGATCTTTTTGCGGGGATATTTGTCACCCAGGACGGCATTGCGCCAGGGGTAGATGATGAACAGCACCTCCCCGGGCTTCGACCGTTTGGCGGTTTCGCACATCTCGCGAATGAAGTAGCGCCCGTTTTCGTCCTTCTCATTGTAGACGTTCTCGCCTTCGCGGGCGATGTGCACCTTCAGGTCGCCGCGGCTGGTCATGGCATAGATGTAGCCGGTCTCGCCCACGTTGACCTTTTTCAACGCATCGCGCGCTTCGCGTTTGGCGGTGTCCAGGTCGAACCGGCCCTGTTTGTACTGCTTGTGCTCGGATTCGACCAAGTTGTAGGAAAGGTTGGTGAGGGTCGCCAGTTCGCTGTTGAAGTTCTTTATCTTGTCCTGTTTGTAGACCTGGAACTGCTGGTAATGGGAGTTGAGAAGGTCGATGGTGAAGGCGGTGATGTGCTGCAGGTCGTCCTTGCTGGTTTGGGTAACTCCCAGGTAAGCCTGATGGTTGGCGATATAACCGATGACGCCGGCAACGATGAAGATCGGGCCGATCACCAGCGGCAGCACCAGCGCCAAAAGCTTCCAGCGCAGCCTGAGTTTGCTGAGAAATTCCATCGTCACGCCCTTAAAAATGTATACAGCATCCGCTTCCATGATATACTCGAATACCGCTGGTAAATCAAGCGATGATGCTTGAGATATCATTTGCTTATGGTATAGTGCAGTGCCGCCTGAAAAATTACTGCCGCCCCATTAACACCGGTTCGCTCGTAGAGAGGATATGCCTGAAACCTTAATGACATTACTCGTGATTGATGACGAACCGATGGTACGCGAGTCGCTTGCAAGTTGCCTCGAAGATCAGGGCTATGCCGTGCTCCAGGCTTCCGACGGCCGCCAGGGACTCGAAATCTGCTCCCTTGAGCGTCCGGCGTTGGTCTTCACCGATCTCCGCATGCCGGTCATAGATGGTTTCGAGGTGGTGGAGCGGCTGACGCGGGAACTCCCCGAGATTCCGACCATCGCCATGTCCGGCGTGGGTAACGTCGGTGAAGCCATCCGAGCCATACATCTTGGCGCCTGGGCATATATCACCAAGCCGATCACGAACCTGGACGAGATCACCATCACCATCGCGCGCGTGCTCGAACGCGCCCGCCTGGTACGGGAGAACCTGGAATACCGCCATCGCCTCGAGCACCTTGTGGAGGAACGGACACGACAACTCAAGGAAAGCGAGCAGCGTTTTTATCAATTCTTTTTTCAACATGATGATGCCATCGTCCTGTGCCGGATTCCGGATCTGGTCATCCTCGATGCCAACCCGGCCTCATCCAAGCTGTTCGGGTATCCCTGCCAGGAGATATTGTCCCGAAGGTTCCCGCTACTTTTCGCAACCACTGAACGCGCCGGTCTGGCTGCCGGCCTGACGCAGCTTGCCGGAGAATCGATCTTTCTGAGAGAGCATATCCAGGCCAAAAACCGCAGCGGTGCCGAACTGGTCGTATCCCTGAAAGCGTGGGCCCTCTCCCTGGGCAATGAAGACCTCCTCTGTTGTTCGTTGCGCAACACAACCGAAAAGTTCGTGCTCGAAAAGCAGTTGCAGACCTCCCAGGCCCGCCTGATCCAGGCGCACAAACTGGCGTCCATAGGCATGCTGGCATCGGGGATCGCCCACGAGATCAACAACCCCAACAATTTCATCGCCTTCAATACCGATTTGCTGGCAGAAATCTGGCGTGACTCCCTCCCGGTGCTGGATGACCATTTCCGGACTCATCCCGGCTTTACCCTGGGGGGGGTCCCCTTTGGGGAGATTCCAGCCACAGCCGACCGTCTCTTCAAAGGTCTTGCCGACGGTTCCCGCCGAATCGACGCCATTGTCGGGCAACTCAAGCAGTATGCCCGTCCCAGTGCGGCAGCGGGCGCCGCCGGCTGCGACATCAACCGGGCGGTCGTCAGCGCCGTTACGCTGCTGGATCATCAGATCAAGCGCGTGACCGACCGGTTTGAACTCCATCTGGGGGCCGACCTCCCGCCGGTGCGCGGTTTTTCGCAGCAGATCGAGCAGGTGCTGGTCAACCTGATCAGTAATGCTTTGCAAGCCCTGTCGGGACGCGAGAAGGGGGTCGTGGTCAGTACGGCCAGGGATGGGCATGGTGGCGGTGTTGTCGTTACGGTAACCGACGAAGGGGCGGGTATGGCGCGCGAGACCCTTGCACGCCTCACGGAACCGTTCTTCTCGACCAGGCACGAGTCCGGCGGGACCGGGCTGGGGCTCTCCATAAGCGATTCGATCCTGAGGGAGCATGGCGGTACCCTCGATTTCGAGAGCGAAGACGGGAAGGGAACCCGGGCCATCATCCATCTGCCGTCATGTAGCATGCAGGAACAGGGGGCAATCCTATGAGCACCGCCGCCACGGAACCGGCAATACTCCTGGCAGATGATGAAGAGGAGCTTCTCTTCAGCACCCGGCTGATCCTGCGCCGGGAAGGTTTTACCAACGTCCTTACCGAGTCGGACAGCCGCCGGGTGACGGCGGTGCTGGAGGAACACCCGGTTGCCGTGCTGGTGCTGGATATGACCATGCCTCATCTCTCCGGCCTTGACCTGCTGCGGCAGGTCAAGGGAACCCATCCCGGATTGCCGGTCGTGATGATGACGGCCGTCAATGACGTGGAAACCGCGGTGGCCTGCATGCAGGCCGGCGCGGACAATTACCTGGTCAAGCCGGTGGACCGCACCAGGTTGATTGCCACGGTTCGGACCTGCTACGACCTGGGCCGGGCCCGCACCGAGCTGGATCGCCTGCGCCGCCAGCTGTCTGCGGGAACGCTTGAGAATGAGGATGCTTTCCGCGATATCATCACGGTTTCATCACGCATGCGCAGTATCTTCTTCTACCTGGAATCGGTGGCCCCTTCCCGGCAACCGCTGTTAATTACCGGGGAAACCGGCACCGGCAAGGAGTTGGTCGCCCGTGCCATCCATGCCCTGAGCGGCGGGAGAGGCCCGTTTGTGGCGGTAAACCTGGCGGGGCTGGACGATACCATGTTCAGCGACACGCTTTTTGGCCACCAGAGGGGCGCCTTTACCGGCGCCGATCGGGCCCGGGACGGACTGGTCAGCCGGGCCGAAGCAGGGACGCTCTTTCTGGACGAGATCGGTGACCTGTCCCCCTCGTCCCAGGTCAAGCTGCTGCGCCTCTTGCAGGAGGGCGAATACCTGCCTCTGGGGGGCGATGTCCCACGCATCTGTGGAGCGCGGATTGTCACGGCCACCCATGTGGACCTGAAGGCCGGCATGGAATCGGGCCGGTTCCGCTCCGACCTCTATTACCGTCTCTGCTCCCACCAGGTGGCACTTCCCCCCCTGCGGGAACGGCCGGAGGATATTCCGCTCCTGGTGGAGCACTTTCTCGACAAGACGGCCAAGGCGCTCAACAAGGCTCGTCCGACCGCTCCGCCGGAGCTTAACCGCTATCTGGCCGCTTATCGGTTTCCGGGCAACATCCGCGAGCTTGAGGCCCTGGTGCGCGATGCTGTGGCGCGGCATCCCGGCCGCATCCTCTCCCTGGAACCGTTTCTGACGGCCATCAGCAGCGATCTTGCCATCCCTCCCGATAGTGCGCCAAGCGAAGAACGTTGTCGCACCTGTCTTTTGAAGGAACGGTTCCCCACCCTGAAAGACGCCGAAGAATACCTGATCGGCGAAGCCCTGGAGTTGGCCGGCGGAAACCAGCGTCTGGCGGCTTCGTACCTCGGGATTACCCGCCAGGCCCTCAACAAACGCCTCTCCAGATCATCCTTGTAATCCCCATCCCTACCCGTGCGACAATTTTTGCATCGGCAATTTTTGTCGTTATGCGGCAAACATCGCATCTGTCGGGATTGCTCCGGTCTCTCCGGCCCCCGTGTCAATTTCCGACGCAGGGGTTGCAATGGGATGTGTTTGCAACTTATGTAAATAACTAGATAAATTTGATGCCCACTCTTGGCACGTGCCATGCTCTTAAAAGTGCGTGGGAAAAATCGGTCAACGGCCATTGGCCATACCAAGGAAATCCATGAGAGGGAATGTCGCAATGAAAAGTTATAAACACTGGGGGATATTTTCCAAGATCATGAGCCTGTCGCTCCTGTCCTGGCTTGTGTTGGTGCTGGCGGCCACGTTTGCGCTGGTGCCGTACATTCGGGGGCTGATCATGGATGAGAAAAAGGATATGGTCCGCTTTCTGGTCGAGGAAGCGTCCACCATCCTGGCAACCTATCAGAAGCAGGCCGAGGCCGGCGTCTTGACCACGGAAGAGGCCCAGAAACGGGCCGCCTCCGATATCAAGCAACTCCGCTATGATGGAAAGGAATACTTTTTTATCAGCGACCTCAACAATCGCCTCGTGGCCCATCCCCTGCGTCCCGAAAACGAAGGAAAAGATATGAGTTCCTTCAAGGACGCCGACGGGAAGTTCATGTACCAGGATTTCACCAAGGTAGCGACGAGCGACAAAGGGGGCGGGTTCGTCAGTTACCGCCAGATCAAGCCCAAGGAAACCAAGCCGCTGCCGAAGCTCAGTTACACCAAATTGTTCAAGCCCTGGGGCTGGGTTGTGGGGACCGGCATCTACATCGATGGCGTGGACGAGGATATGCGTCACGTACAGTTCGGCATCTGGATAGGCCTTCTGGTGATCCTGGGACTCAGTGTACTCTTGGCCGGGCTGGTTTCCCGCACCATCACGCGGCCGGTCAAGGAGGTGGTGGAGACCATCAAGGATATCGCCCAGGGGGAGGGCGACCTGACCAAACGCCTGCCGGTGCACGGCAAAAACGAGATCGGCGAACTGAGCGAATGGTTCAATACCTTTGTAGACAAGTTGCACGGGATCATCTCCCAGGTATCGGGCAGCGCCCTCCAACTGGCCTCATCCGCCAGTGAGCTCCAATCCACATCGAAAGAAATGTCCCGAAGCGTGGCAGACCTTTCGTCCCGCTCCACCTCCCTGGCCACGGCCGGCGAGGAGATGTCGGCCACCTCGTCCGACATCGCCGGCAACTGCCACCATGCGGCCACCAACGCCGGCGGCGCCTCGGGCAAGGCGGCCGAAGGGGCCGAGGTTGTGAATCAGTCCATTGTGGTCATGCAGGCCATTGCCGAGCGAGTCAAGAATGCCGCGGATACGGTGGCGACACTGGGCAACCGCTCCGACCAGATCGGCACCATCGTGGGGACCATCGAGGACATCGCCGACCAGACTAACCTGTTGGCGCTGAATGCCGCCATCGAGGCGGCGCGGGCCGGGGAGCAGGGCCGCGGTTTTGCCGTTGTCGCCGACGAGGTGCGCGCCCTTGCGGAACGTACGACCCGCGCCACCAGGGAGATCGGCGAGATGATCAAGGCGATCCAGAAGGAGACCCGTGAGGCGGTACAGACGATGGAGCAGAGCGTTGTCCAGGTCGAGCAGGGGAGCACCCATGCCTCGGCTTCCGGCAAATCGTTGCAGGAGATCCTCGAAATCATCAACGACGTGACCGAGCAGATCAGTCAGATTGCCACGGCAGCTGAAGAGCAGACGGCCACGACCCGCGAGATCAGCAGCAATGTGCTGAACCTGAATGAACTGGCGCACCAGAACAACGCGGCTATCCAGGAGACCGCCGTGGCGGCCAACGACGTTTCGCTGCAAGCCGAGGAGTTGCAAAGGCTTGTGAACCAGTTCAGGCTGTAGCGGCAACAGGCCATCTCGATGCGAACTATGTTGAACGAATGTCAAGTTTGTCACGTTCTGCTGGAAGGCGACTGGACCGTTGATTCCGTGGCCGATCAAATCCCCTGGATTGCCCGGCAATCCCATCTGATCTCGGAGCAGGCCCTGCGCTTCAGCGAGCTTAATCCCGGGACCAGGATCACCACGGAGATCGACCTGCAGGGGATCACCGCCATGGATGAAAGCGGGCGGCGGATACTGGCGATATGGTTGGGCCACCTCGGCCATCGGGGCTTCAATCCGGTGGTCATGCATGCGGATGCGGCGTCTTTCCCGTGCAGTGATTGGCAGGCTTCACCGCCTGCTGATGATGATTGCGCGTGTTGGCAAGATACAATATACGAATTGACCACCCCTGATACAAAGGAGACGGACAGATGAGCGGTACAGCCCTTGTCAAGGTTCAAGGAAGTGCAGAAGTAGAAGTCGGTCGTGGCGGCGAACTGATCCAACTGGTGAGCTTTCTGCTCAGCAACGAAGAGTATGGCGTCGAGGTGTTGAAAGTCCGCGAGATCATCCGCATGCCCTCCATCACCAAGATGCCCAATACGCCGGATTATGTGGAGGGTATCATCAATCTGCGCGGCAAGGTGATCCCCATCATTTCAATGCGCCGGAGATTCGGTCTGCCGGAGAGCGACCATGACGGCCATACCCGTATTATGGTGATGGATGTGGCCGGCGGCTTGACCGGATTCATCGTAGATGGCGTATCCGAGGTGATCCGCATCCATAGCGACGAGATTCAACCGCCGCCCCCCATGGTATCGGGAAGTATCGACCAGGATTTTATCACCGGCGTATTCAACCACGCTGATCGCCTTTTGATTATCATGGATGTGGATCGGATGTTCTCCCAGGATGAGCGGGAAAGCCTGAGCGGCATTCAGTAGGTATTCAACTGGGCGTCTGAAGTTACCGGCGCTCCCGCCTCGAGCCGGCAAGGAAAACCGGGCTCGTGTCATCTGTGTAAAGTAACCCGACAGGGTTTATTGATAACTTTACAGCTTTGTGGCAAAAAAGTAATCTCCATCCGGAGCCGGATCAGGGCCTGCCCCTGCCATTTCCAGCTTGATGCCGGCCTGAAAATCTGCTAGAAACTCATTCACGAACGTTTTGTCGCTGACTTTATCCAAGGGAAACGGAGGCCTCGAATTCATGGCAGTAATATGCTGTGTATTCGGGGTTTTTTTGTAAGCGCTCCCTGCCCACCCTTGTTTTTTTATTCTAATTAAGGACCAATTTTTGCATAAGTTTCGGATGCTGAAACTATTCTCCTGCAATCGGGCAGGTAGAGCGCCGGGAACCAGAGGGGTACACCAGCATGCTGAGGGGGAGCGCTGGTACAAAGGTCGAGTTGCGTCAAGATAAGCCTGCTTCCCGTTTTTCCGGCGTTTGACCGTTTGAGGCCGCAATAAGACGGCAGTGAGCCCGGATTGGGAAACTTTACTGGTAACATGATTTGGGATGCGCCGGCCGGATACGGTTGCGGCTTTTGAGGGGTTGAGGAATCTTATGAACGAGAGCTTTTTTCAGACGGTTTTCGAGCAGGCATCGGAAGGGATCGTCCTGATCGATGGCGCCAGCAGATACCTGCTTGACGCCAATAAAGCCTTCGCGGAACTGGTGGGGTATCCCGAAGAGCTGTTGTTTTCCCTGACCCTCAATGATTTTGTCGATCTCTCCCCGGTGGGGATCGAGAGGCTCTATAGTCATGTGCTTACCAGGAAAGAACCGTATATCGGTGAGCTGAAATGCCGCCGGTCCGACGGTGCCCTGCTTGACGTGGAACTGAGGCTGAGCCTGCTTCATTTCGGGGGGAAAGAAATTTTCTGCGCCTTTATCCGCGACGTCACCATGTACCGGCATGTGGAAAAGGATCTCCTGGACACGGGGGGAAGGTTCCGGCAAGCGGTCTTTTCCGCACCGCTCCCGATCATGATCCATGCCGAAGACGGCGCCGTGGTGATGATCAACAGCGAATGGACGAAGCGAACCGGCTATGCTTTCAAGGATATCCCCACGATCGACGTCTGGGTGAAGAAGGCCTTTGGCGCCGAGTCCGTTTCGATGTTCGAGAAATTCGGTTTCCTGTACAAGACCAACACCCCATGCACGTATGAGGACTTGCCGGTAACCGCCAGCAACGGCGAAAAGCTCGTGTGGAATTTCTGCTCGGCCCCCGCAGGCGCGCTTCCCGATGAACGCCGCCTGTTCATCACCATGGTCATGGACGTTACCGCGAGCAAGCGTGCCGAAAACGATCTCAAGGCATCGCTCCATGAAAAGGACATCATGCTGCGGGAGGTCCACCACCGGGCAAAGAACAATATGCAGGTCATCATGAGCCTGCTCGGCCTGCAGTCAAGATATACCAGCAACCCCGAAACGCAGGAGTTTTTCAAGGAGAGCCAGGAGAGGGTCAGGGCCATGGTGCTTATCCATGAAATGCTCTGCAACTCCGGCAACAAAGCCTGGGTCGATTTCAACGAATATGCGCGGAGCCTGGTGGGAGGCATTATAAGCGCCTACAGCCCCAACCAGAGCTCTCTTCAGGTGGAAATGCGCATCGGCAGGATAATGGCCAGCCTCGAAATAGCCGTACCGTGCGGCCTCATTATCCATGAACTGGTTTCCAACAGTCTGAAACACGGATTCCCGGACGTCAGAAACGGTACGATCAGCATCGATTTCGACCGCGACGAGGCGGGTTTGTACACGCTTGTGGTGGGCGACAACGGCATCGGCCTGCCCAAAGGGCTCGATATGGAGATGCCGGGAACGCTCGGCCTGGGCTTGGTCAACATGTTGACCAAGCAACTTCAGGGGGTTGCCGAATTCATCGGCACCTCAGGGACCGTCTGCAAGATTTCATTCCGAGGATAGGCCCCGGGGGGGGACGAGAATGTCCGGTAAGGTGAAAATACTGGTCGTTGAGGATGAGGCCGTTGTCGCGGAAGACCTCAAGCAGACCTTGATCGGTATGGGATATGACGTTCCTGCCGTGGTCTATTCGGGGGAACGTGTCCTTGATGCCATGGAGGAGGAACGGCCGGATCTCATCCTGATGGACATTTCCCTCGGAAGGGGCGCCGATGGCATCACGGTTGCCGAAACGGTCCGGACCCGCTTTGACATACCGGTCATCTATCTCTCGGTACACGCCGACGACGAGACATTTCAACGCTCGCTCCTGACCGGTCCCTTTGCCTTCCTCCTGAAGCCGTTCGACTCCCTGCGCCTTCGCCAGACCATCCAGATAGCGCTTGCCAGGCACGGGGCCGAAAAGCGCGTGAAGGAGAGCGGGGAACACTACCGCAGCATATTCGAGGTAAGCGGCAGCGCAATGATGATTGTTGACGAGAACGGCACCATTGCCATGGTCAACGAAGAATTCGAACACCTGTCAGGCTACTCCAGGGAAGAGCTCGAGCACCGGAAGGAGTGGTCGGACTTCTTTGTGATGGAGCAGTTCGCCGCCAAAGAGATACGGCAATGCCTGAAAGGGACGGCCGACGGGGCAGCTTCGCTGGACAACGTATCCCTGTTTATCGGCAACAACCAGCGGACGAGCTATGTCTGCACCAAGATTACGAAGGTGCCCGGCACGGAGCGGTGCGTTGTGTCGATGATCGACATAACCGAGATCAAGCGGGCCGAAGAAGAGATTCGCACCCTCAACGCGGAATTGATCAAGGTCAACACCCTCCTCAAGCGGGAGATCGCCGAACGCAGAAATTCGGAAAAGCAGCTCCAGCACCAGGCGAATCACGATTCCTTGACCGGCCTTCCCAACCGGGAGTTGCTTTTTGACCGCCTGAAGCAGGCCCTGGCCTACGAAGACCGGCACAACAACCTGCTGGCCCTGATGATCCTCGACCTGGACAACTTCAAGACGGTCAACGACACCCTCGGCCACGTGGTGGGGGACATCCTCCTGAAGGATGTGGCCAAGCGCCTCCAGCAGTGCATGAGGCAGTACGATACGGTCGCCAGGTTCGGCGGCGACGAATTCGTCATCGTTGTCAACGAGATGCCGGACATCCACGATATCGTCAAATTTGCCGAAAAGGTGCTGGAGCTGTTCCAACGCCCCTTCTACATCCTTGACCAGCCGACCTACGTGACGACCAGCATAGGGATTTCCATCTATCCGCTCCAGAGTACCACGGTGGAGGGATTGCTGAAGACGGCCGACATGGCCATGTACCAGGCCAAGAGAGAAGGGAAGAACTCATTCCAGTTCTTCACCGAATCGATGAACCTCAAGAGCGACGAGCGGGCCATCATGAAAAAACGGCTGCGCTCTGCCCTGGAACGGGAAGAGTTTCTGCCTCACTACCAGCCGCGCATCGATTCCACAACGGGCAAGATTACCGGGATGGAGGCGCTCATGCGCTGGCAGCCGCGAGGAGCCCCCCTGGCTTTTCCCGCGGAATTTTTTCCCATGCTCGAAGAGAGCGGCCTGATCATACCGGCCGGAGAGTGGCTGCTCGACAAGGTGTGTCGCCAGAACAAGGCGTGGCAGGAGAGGGGAATGGAGCCGCTCCGCGTGGCGGTAAACACGTCGGCGCGTCAGTTTCACCAGGAGGACTTCACGGAAAAGGTCTCCCAGGCGCTTGCAAACACCCGGCTCGATCCCCACTACCTGGAAATCGAGCTGCCGGAAAAGATCATCATGGACAATATCACCGAAAGCGTGCGCAAGCTGGGAGAATTGCGGGAGATCGGCGTCAAGATATCCATCGACAATTTCGGCACTGGCTACTCATCGCTCAGTCACCTGAACCGGCTCCCCATCGATGAGTTGCAGATCGACAAATCCCTGGTCAACAGCATCACCGCCGATCCGGGCGAAGCGACGGTTGTCTCCGCGATCATAACCATGGGGCACAGCCTGGGCAAGAAGCTCGTTGCCGAAGGGGTTGAATCGGAGGATCAATACCTGTTCCTTGCACAGCAACGGTGCGAGGAGATGCAGGGGCACTATTTCAGCAGGCCGCTTCCGCCGGACGACTTCGAGAAACTGGTGCGGCTGTTTCCCGTCCCGATGTGAGGGGACGGGTTCCGAGGATGGGGACCGGCTCGTAAGAGGCCGACAGGCCGGTGCCTTAGCAGGTTGTTGAAAAACTCAGGTTGTTCAAAAATAGTCAGATCGTCGCACCCGATAGACAAGCCCCGCGGAGGCGTAGCAGCGCTACGCCGCACAAAGGGGCTTTCGAGGACGGGGCGAGATGGCTGTTTTTCAACAGCCTGTTAGCTGGTCACAAAGACGATGTTCCCCCCGAAGGCCTTTTCAAACAGGTCCTTTTTGGCGTTGCCGCCGAATATCTCAACCGAGATGTCCTCGGTCCCCAAGAGCTTCATCCTGTAGTCATCCCCATTGTGGACGAGTTCCACCATCTCCACCAGGCAACTCCTGCGCCGATCGAGGCCGTCGGCCAGCCGCAGGATCCCCCCCAGTCGGCAGACGGTCTGTTGATCCTTTTCAGACATGCGGAGGAATTCCACATGTTTTTTCTTGGGGAGCGACTTGCGATGATAGCGGGCGATCTGGGCGATCATCTCCCGTTCCTGGGGGGCAAATCCGAACAGGTCCGCATGGCGGATCAGGTGGTAGGAATGCTTGTGATGGCTGTTGTAGCTGATGAAATAACCGATGTCGTGCAGGTAGGCCGCCGCTTCGAGCATCTTGCGCTCTGTCTTCTTCAGGCGGAATTCCTTGGCCAGGGAATCAAAGATGGCCAAAGCCATACCGGCCACATGCCGGGAGTGGGGTTCATCAAAGTGGCAGGAGCGGGCAAACTCCAGGACCGACTGGCGCCAACTGCGTTGGCCCTGTTCCACCGGCATGAGGCCGAGCCGCTTCATGCACCGGAGGATCAATCCCTCGCGGATGCCGCGCTCGTTGACCAGCAGCGTGTTGGCGCCGAAAAAACGCATCAATTCGTCAACGACTCCCAGGCCGGCCACGATGATGTCGGCCCGATCGGGATTCAGCCCCGGTATCGCCCGCCTTCCCTTGATATCCCGCCGCATCAGCATCGCCAGCAGGTGCACCAGTTCGGAGCGCAGGGTCTCGTAGCCGTGGACCGATGAGTACTCCTGCCGCCGCATGTTCATGACCATGTAGCCCAGGGACGTGATGGTGCCGCCAGAGCCGATGAAGGTCTGGACGGAGATTTTCTGACCGGAAAAAGCCTTCTTGAGCTCCGCCCGCACATGGCGCTGAAACTTCTGGAAATCGGCCATCCTGATCGGGTCCGTGGGGAAAAAACGTTCGGTCAGCACTACGGCGCCCAGGTCGAGGGAGTAGTATTCCTCCACATGGTTTCCCAGAGCCGTGACGATCTCCACGCTGCCGCCGCCGATGTCGATCATGGCATAGCGCTTTCCGTTCATCTCGAAGTTGTGCAGGGCGGATATGGCGGCCAGTTCGGCCTCCTCTTCGCCGGAAATGACCCGGATCTCCCGGCTGAGCTCCCGGCTCAGGACCTCCACCAGTTCGGGCCCGTTGGCGGCGCTTCGGACGGCGCTGGTGGCTACCGCCTCGACCTCGGTCACCTTCAGGCCGTCGATCAGCTTGCGGATACGGCTGATGGCTTCCACTGCCCGGGTGAAGGCCGCAGGAGAGATGGCCCCGGTCTTGCTGAGCTGCTCGCCGAGCCGTACGGTGGCCTTCTCGTCGTCCAGGACCATGAAGCGTCCCTGCTGGTCCGCTTCGACCACGATGCAGCGGATGGAATTTGTCCCTATGTCGATAGCGGCAAGTCGTGTCTTTTTCATTGCAGGCCTCGTATATCGAAAATTGGTAACGGATCGGGTGCTTGTCGAACAGTATGGCACGTTGCCCGGATGGTTCGTCGTCAGGCGCTATACGGGCCATCTCCCGCATATTGGTGTGAATTCGTTATTGTAATTCTGGCTCTTTTGTCTGCTGCCTGCGTTGCAGCTCCTTGATGTAGACCATGCTACACCTGCGTCGCCGCGCCCTGGCATCAGCCAAAATATCTCGGAATTTCTTCCAACAACTATCCGGACAGCACACTAGGGCATTTTCAACCTGTTTCGGCGGGATGGCACTTCAATTCCCTTTCCGGCGAAGTAAACGGATTATTGTATGCATTGGGGCGATTAATGCAAGTGTTACGGTACTCTGTCATGTTTTTGTAACAAAACCGTTTTTCAGGATACGGCGCAGTTGCGCAAGTTCGGGGGATGTCAACTGCCGGTCCCGGTACACGGCGCCGGCGTAGACGGCCGCGAATTCCCAGGCTGCATCGTTTCCGCTCAGTTCCGCGATTTCAAAGAGCCCCTGCCTGCCCGGCTGTACCCGCATCCGGCAATCCCGTTCGATCAAACGGTAAAAACGCCGCAACAGCCGTTCGTTCCGCGATGCGAACAGCCAGGGGCGGCGCGCGGCAACTGCCAGGGAGAACGTCAGGGCCAGGGACAACAGAAGATAGGGCAGAACGGCCCTGACAGCCCTGCCCGCTTCGAGTTTTTGCAGGCGTTTACCGGCGCTGCGGGCGATTTCAACCTGCTGCTCGAAATCATAGGTGACGATGGTGCGGTTCCAGGTGTGATCCAGCGAATCCAGGATCAGGCGCAGTTTCATCGCCGGGCCTTGCCGTTTTTTCCCTCCCCACACTTCGCCGGCGTTGCGGGCAAGGCCGCTGGGGTCCACTCGTAGCCAGCCCCGGCCATCGATGTACACCTCGACCCAGACATGAGCCATGTCGTCGCTGACCAGGTAATAGCCCCCCAGTTCATTATATTCGCCCCCCAGGTAGCCGCCCACCAGTCGCGCCGGGACGCCGGCTGCCCGCAGCAGCAGGGCAAAGGCAGAAGCGAAAAACTCGCAATGTCCCTGTTTCTTTTCAAACAGGAACTGTTCCACGGCGTTTTCGCCGGTGGGCAGGTCTCGCATGCTGTAGCGGTAGTTTCCGTTGCGAAAAAATTGCTCCAGCAGTTCCAACCTGCGGGCATCATCGGTCCCCCGCCGCCTGATATCGTCCGCCAGCCTCCGCACCCGCTCCGGGGTGTGGTCGGGCAGTCTCAGGTAGAAGGCCCGGTTGATCCCCCTGGCCGTCGGCAGGACGCCCGACACAACGGACTCTGCCCGGTAGCCCAGGCGCCGGGTGATCGGTACCGGATACTCGAAGACGCCGTCCGGAGCGCTCCGTGCCCTGAACAGGGTAAGAACGGCAGGAGCATCCAGGCTGAAGAGGGCCCGGGAGGGCCCCGGCTCCGGGTAGATGGTCTGGGGTATCCGCACCCCCCGGTACAGAAGCTGTTCCGGCGGCACGGCCGTGTCCCGCACCCAGCGGTGCCCGTCCATGCGGTTGAAGACCGTGCCGCGCCAGTAGAGATCCTGCTGCGCCTGGCGGGGCATTTCGGCCCGGAAGGCTATGGTCCGCGATTCCCCGACCGTGGCACTGGTGCCGGGCTCTACCTTGTCGCTGAAGCCGGAGGGACGGGCTGCCGGGGCGGCCAGGATATTCCACAAAGGGATCTGGGTGCGGGGCAGGATAGGAAAGAAGATGACCAGGAGCGGCAAGGAGGCCAACGGCATCACCGCCCCGACGGCCAGCACCTTGCGAAGATGGGCGCGGGGCAGGACCAGGCGGCTGTCCAGGGCATGAAAGGTCAGGAGAACCAGGGACATCGCCACCAGCACCAGCAGCAGGGCAAGGTAGAGCAGGAAGACGGGGCTTAAGTCGAACAGGGAGGAGGAGGCCAGGCAGAACAGGGACAAGGCGGCAATCTGCAGATGGTGACGCACGCTCTTTTCGCCGCACAGCCGGGCCGCCAGCATGATGGCCAGCGCACTCACCACCGGTTGGACCGGATTGCTGCGGCTGAACTGGAATGCGTAATAGAGGAACACCGGCACAACGGCCAGGTTGAACTGCCAGGTTTTCACGGGCCAAGCCCCCCGGCGGTCCTGCCAGATGCCGGCCACGAGCCCGGCCGCAAGCGCGATCCGCGGCGCCGCGGTCAACCAGGGGAAGAGCGGCACGGCCCCGCACAGGGCAATGGCGTAGGAGAGTACGGCTGTCAGCGAGCTAATCGCGACCATACAGTGCAAGCTCCGTCAGCAGTTTCATGCCGTGCCGCCGGCCGGTTTCGGCCGGAATGGCCTTGTCGCCGTACCTGAGGCCGACCGGCCGCAGCGTCACCCAGCGCCTTACCAGCCAGGCCGCGCGGGAGATGCGCTGTTCGAGGCCCTGCCCCGGAAACGAATCAAGGTTGATGACCAGGGGCGCCGCCGCCTGGCGGCCGAACTCCTTGACCTGGAGGTCCTCGCTCCGGGCGGAGAGCTTCCAGTGGATCATCCGCAACGGCTCATTGCCGGAATAGGCGGCGATCCGTTCCAACTCGCCGTCCAGCCCCCGGTCCTGCCGGATACTGCTTCCCTGGCGTTCCGTTTCCCCTGTATCGCCGGCCGTCATGCCGGCCACCAGGCGCGGAAAGACGACAAAACGGCTGTCTGACGGGAATGTCCAGTAGCGGGTGAAAAAATTCACCGGAAACGGGGAACTGATGGTTATCCGGTCTATGGTGGCGTGGCCCCGGTCGGGGAAGGTGAGGGCGATCTTCCCCTCGGCCGACGCCCCTCGCCCGATCAGGGGAAAGGTGATCCCCTGGCCGCCGGGGCATTCCAGGCGGACCAGGAAGGAGGTGGCATGTCGCTTATTGTTGTGAAGGCGCAGGCAAAAGGTGGCGGCGGTCCCGGCGAACAGTTCGGCCGGCGGGATTACCTCGGGTGCGAGCCCTTTGATGTTGCGCATGCCGGCATAACCGGTGACCGACATGAACGCCAGCAGACCCGATACCACCAGGAACAGCAGGTTGTTGCCGGTATTGACGGCCGAGAAGCCCAGCAGGATGGTGATGGCGATGTAGAGCGCCCCCGCCTTGCTGATCTTCAGACCAAAGGAAGCGCTATGTCGGCGATGAGTGCCCGTAGGAATTCTCCCCTGTCGACGGTTTCCTGGTCGGGCCGCATGACCAGGCGGTGGGCGCAAACCGCGACCGCAATCCCCTTCACGTCGTCCGGCGCCACGTAATCGCGCCCCTCGAGAAAGGCGGCTGCGCGTGCTGCCTGGGCGAGACTGATGGCGGCCCGGGTGGAGAGGCCGGTCTGGATCATGTGGTGGCTGCGGGTGGCCGCCACCAGGGCGTAGATGTAGCCGACCACCTTGTCCGAGAGATAGATGCCGGTTTCGACGCTCCTGCGCGCGGCCAGTATGTCGGCGGTCGAGGCCGCCGGCGTCATGCCTTCGATCCGTTCGCGGATGCCTCCGCCGGCAATGATCCCCCGTTCCAGGTGTTCCGGGGGATAGCCGATGCCGGTGCAGATCAGGAAACGGTCGAGTTGGGATTCCGGCAGGGGAAATGTGCCACTCTGGTCGGAAGGGTTCTGGGTTGCGAACACCATGAAGGGATCGGGCAGGTGGTGCGTCATCCCCTCCACTGTCACCCGCCGCTCTTCCATGGCCTCGAGCATGGCGCTCTGGGTGCGCGGCATGGCCCGGTTGATCTCGTCAAGGAGGACGATGTTGTTGAAGATCGGTCCCGGGAGAAAGGTAAAACGCCCCTCGTCGCGGTTGAACACCGACAAGCCGGTGATGTCCGAAGGAAGCAGGTCGCTGGTGCATTGCACCCTGCCAAAGGAAAGGCCGGTAATGCCGGCCAGGGCCAGGGCGATGGTCGTCTTGCCCAACCCGGGAAGGTCCTCGATCAGGATGTGCCCGCCGGTCAGGAGCGCGATCATCGAAAGGCGCAGCACCTCCTCCTTGCCGTGGAGGTAATCGCGGCTCAGGGTGTCGAGTATGGCTGTCATGGTGCGGTTGTCGTGGGGTACGGTCACGGTCGGTCCTCTGTCGGGTTGTTGAAAATCTGCTGCGGGCTGATCTGCCGCTTGCCGTGGCGTACCAGCCACTTTACCACAAATGAGGCAAAAGTGCATACGGATAGCTGACAAACCCCGGCTCCCGGGATGCCTGCCCACAAACACAAAACGGGGGATGGAGTCCCCCGTTTCGCCAGTCTGCGGAATCATGCGTGTGGGGCCGCCCGGGCAGGGCAGGCCGATGGTTAGTGCTACGAGAGCTTGAACTGGCCTACGAGCTGTTTCAGGTCATGGGCAAGAGCCGCCAATTGATTGGCTGCGCTGGCCGATTGTTGCGCCCCGCTGGCCGCATCCTGGACCACGGTCGTGACCCGCTGGATATTGCTGCTGATCTCGCTGGTGGTTGCCGTCTGCTGCTCTGCCGCGGTGGCGATCTGGTTGACCTGGATCACAACGGCGCGGATCTGTTCGATGATCTCGAAGATTGCTTCTCCGGAACTGGCGGCCTCTCCGGTTCCGGCCTCCACCTCTTTGACACCCTCTTCCATGGTGGTAACCGCATTCTTTGTTTCGCTTTGAATGGCCTTGATCATCTTGCCGATCTCGTGCGTGGCCTTGGTGGTCCGCTCCGCCAGGGCGCGGACCTCATCGGCAACAACGGCGAAGCCGCGCCCCTGTTCTCCGGCGCGGGCCGCTTCAATGGCGGCATTCAGGGCCAAAAGGTTGGTCTGGTCGGCGATATCCTCGATGGTGCCGACGATCTCCCCGATCTGGTCCGATCTGCTCCCCAGCGACTCGATGGTCGCCGCCGACTCCCGCACCTTGTCGGCAATACGGGCCATGACCTCCATGGTCCTTTCCACCACCTGGGCGCCGGCGGTGGCGGAATCGTTGGCCTTGTCGGACTCCTCCGCGGCGGCGGTGCAATTCGCTGCTATGGTGCCTGAAGTCGCCGCCATCTCTTCGCTGGCCGTGGCCACCGTGTCCGTCTGCGTGACGGCATCCTCGATTCCTGTGGCCATCTTCTGGGATGTGGCGAGCAACTGGTCGGCGGAGGCCGACAGCGCCGCCGCGTTCTGGGCAATCTGGGACATGATGTCGTGGATCTTGGATATGAGCTTGTTGATGCCGACGGCAAGATGGCCGATCTCGTCCTCGGACGACACCTGGATGACCGTGGTCAGGTCGCCGGCGCCGCTCGACAACTCATCCACCTTGCGCGAAAAGGCGAGGATGTGTTTGATGATTGCCGCTCTCAGGAAGAGAAAGATGGTGCCGAGCAGGAGGAAGAAAAACAGGATGCTGGTGAGCAGGAGCGTTATGGACGTTTCCTTGGCACTTTCATACCCCTCCTGGATAGAGGTTTTCAGGAGCATTCCGCCCAGAAATCTGGGGGCGGCATCGTGGCACTGCTTGCAGCGCTGCTCATTCTCGAACGGAATGGCGAGGTTCAGTACCTTGACGCCATTTTCCTCGCTCTTGAACTCGATGGTCTTGCCGGCTTCAAGCGCTTTTACAATGGCGGGTTGCGCCGCCCCGTTTTTGGATTCTGTTTCCTTGCCATGTTCGTCGTAGATCTTGAGGTCGACAAACAGCTTCTTTTCCTTGGCCTCGCTGATGTATTTATTGACCTCCTTCGAGTCGCCTTTCATCATGTAATCATCAATATCTCTGATGAATATGGCCGCCAGGTTGCGGGTGTTTTTCAACTGCAACCTCATGGTGGAGTTGGTTTGCTGCCAGATTGAGATCACCATCATGGCTGTCAGACCGCAACCAAGAGAGATTCCCAGGATCGCCAACACCTTGAAAGCCAACTTTTTTCTGAGCATTACCTCACCTCGATGACTCGATATGCATGCCAAATCTTGCGGAAACTATAGCTGATGGCTGTTGCGTTAGTCAAATAGTGTTGAAAACGTATACACAGGCGTTTTTGCGGGGGGTCAGAACTTGATGTTTACGCCGATCCCCACTGATTGGGGCGGCGTTCCCTTGTCGCTGTTGGGAGGGTCGTTGGTGAAATGCAGGTATTTGTAATCAATGACCAGCGATGAATTGCCGCCAAGGTTGAAGCTCACGCCCGCCTGACCTGCCAGGCCCGTCTTAAGCTTTGTCGGGGTATCGGTGACAACGGCTTCCTGGGGGAGGACATAGGCTAAACCGGTCCCCACGTACGGGGTGAAATTCTTCAGCAGGCTGAAGCCGTATTTTGCCGTCACCACCCCGGGTTGTTTGTCGATGGTGCTGGTTGCGACAGGCTGCAGAGTGCCGTACCCCAGCGAAAAACCGTCCTTCGCTTCGGCGGCGCAGCAGACACCCGTGTTCAGTATGGCAATGCACGTTATCGCTGCCAGCGCCCCGGCCGCAACCCTTGCTTTCCGTAGAGGTCGCCTCTCCCGTGGCCTGCTGTTTCCTTCAATGCCCATGTTGAATCCTTTGACTGAATTTTTTGAACGATCCCTTGTGAGGGGCAAGCGCAGGGTCATGCAGGGGATGGGACCAGATGTAGCTCGATACCTTGCGTTCAATCGGAGATAAAAGCAACGCCAACACGTATACTCCTGCAAAGGCCAGGACGAACAACCCGAGCATTGCCCCCGTCGCATAGATGAAACTCAAGAAACCTCTCATCGGGGCCTCCTTGTACCGGTGCTCCTATTTATACCTTATAGAATAATTATACGCCTGTTTCCACACAATCAGACCGCAGAAACGTCATGCGGAAGCCTGACGCCGGACAAACGAACAACGGTGCCGGGACAGGCAGGCCGCTACCGGGAGATTCTGCTCTTTCGGCGCCATGATGTCTCGCCAATCCCCGTGATATTCACGCCTGGATCTGGTCGTTGACTTTTGCGACAAAGGTGATATTATTTATCCAAAATAGATGGGTGTACCTCGCGAAAGAAAAAATCTACGACTAAAGCGTTGGTAATAAAGGAATTGCCCATAAGGCGCCCCGTGGCTATCCCCTCCGTGCTACGGGGGTTTTTTTATGGAAAATCGTGGCAAAAAAAGGGTGTTGCTGCCCTCTATTCAGGAAATGCAACTATAATAAAAAGCTCGCCGCACGCCCTCCTTCCCAGTGTAAAGAATCCCTACAAAAGACGCTTCTGCCGGGTGCCGATACCGTCACTGGCTGGCAATGTGCTAAAATAACAGCCGGTTATGGTGATGGTACGTCTTATGCTGTTGGTCGTTCATGAAAGATTGATTGAGCCTGCATTGGCATTGAACGACATCATGGCGGCTGAAATGCGCGACACGGAAGGGAGATGATGAACATGCCGTGGTACAATAATCCGGCCATCACCAGCAGGGTGTTGAACAGGATCGCCAATCGCCACCCGCGCACAAGCATTCAAGACCTCAACAGGACGTTGGATCGTGCCACACAATTGATTTGGAGCAAACAGGAAGAGTACTATATGCGGCAGTCCTCATACATCGGCAATGGCCAGGGGGGCGAATGATCTTGCCTGGGGCAATAAACATCTGACATCTTTCATAAGAATGTTGATATAATGCTACTTAGCATGAAGAGCGGAATACGACGCACCATGAGAAGGAAGGTGTCAGAAATGAGAGGTGCCAACGAAAGCTCCGGCACCCTGAAGGCGGGAGCAAAGACCAGGAGCCGAAAAGGTTCCCAGGCAGCAGCCCGGCCCACCGCGAAGCGGCAGGGGAGAACGGCAGGCGTGGCGGGAAGCGCTGGCAGAAAGTCTCCGACCGGCACGGTTGCCGGCCAGAAATAGTTCTGTTGGGAGCCCCCATGGTTTCCCGGAGCGGGAATCCCGGGGAACTGCATGAGGGGAAGCAAGGAGGAGGTGTGCCATGAAAATCAGCACCAGGTACCAGGCAAGAGGACTCTTCCACAGAGTACGCGGTACGGTCCGGCAAGCCGCCGGAAAGGTCTGTTCGAATACGACGCTGGGAGCCAAAGGCAGACTTGAAAAAATAGCCGGCAAGGTGCAATGGAAGATCGGCAAGGTGCAAGGATTTTGCGGGTTTTAGAGCGTAATTCCGGCAGCCGGCCTAGCGACGGCACAGGCCGTGCTGCCCACTGAAAGGCGCGGGCAGAACTGATGGAGGCGAGGGGGTTCAGAAGTGCGGCGTTGCCCCTTTACTGTGGGGAGGGCGTGCAACCCCGCTTCTGACACCTTCGGGGCTGACTGTCATCGAAACTGACCCCACGAAAATATTCAATTCTGCCCCTGTTCATGGGGGCAACCGTCCGTTATCCTGTTTTTGAAGTTATCGTCTTTGTATTCTACGAAATATCACGAATAAATTCGGGATAGTATCTTGATACCCTGCTCGATCCCGGCGGCAGTCATTCCGCCAAAACCCACAAGGAGGCTGGTTGTGGCGGGCGTGCCGGTGGCGAAGGTCGCGCTGAACGGAAACAGGTTGATCCCGTTTTGCGCGGCGCGGCGGATGATCTCGGTTTCTCCGACGTTTTCGCCCTCCAGCTGCACAACCACATGCAGCCCGGCACCTTGGCCAATCACCGTGACCCTGTTGCCGAAATACCGATCGATGGCCATAAGCATGGCATCGTGCTTCTTCTGGTAGACGATACGCATGCGCCGGACATGGCGCTCCCAATAACCCTGTTCCATGAATTTTGCCATTGTTTTCTGTTCCAGGAGGGAAACGGCGGAAAAATAATCGTGGTAGAGCGTGTGGAACCTGGTGAGCAGCGAAGGGGCGAGCACCATGTAGCTCAGGCGCAGGGCAGGGGAGAGTATTTTGGAGAACGTCCCCATGTAGACGATGTTCCCGTCCGGCCGCAGCCCTTGTAGGGATGGGATTGGTTTACCGTGGTAGCGAAGTTCGCTGTCATAATCGTCTTCGATGATCAGGTTCCCGCCTGATTCGGCCCAGTCGATCAGGTTCAGCCGGTTGGCGACGGGCATTATGGAGCCCATCGGCAGCTGGTGGGAAGGCGTGACATAAGCGATGGTGCTGTGGCTGGCTCGAAGGGCCTCCAGGTCCATGCCGCCCGATCCGACCGCCACCGGAACGATCTGGAACATGTTATTCCGGAAGACCGCGCGGGGCAGGTGGTACCCCGGGTTCTCCACCGCCACCGTCGTGTGGGTCTCTTTGAGCAGATGAGCCACAAGGTCGAGACCGTGTTGGAGGCCGGCACAGATGACGACCTGGTCAGGCTCGCAGGTCACGCCACGGGAACGTTCCAGGTATTTTTGAATGTTGCAGCGTAATCCCCAATCGCCCTGGGGGTTGCCGTAATGTGAAAATTCGCGGGAGCTTTCATGCAGGCACTCCAGAAAACATGTGCGCCATTGTGCCGTGGGAAAACCGGCCGGGTCGAGACGTGCAGGATGGAAATCGTATGCAAAGCTTGGCAAAGGCTGCGAGGAAACGCTTCGTTTACGCGGTTCGTGCTCCAGTGACAATGGCGCGGCATTCTGGTCGAGCGCCGACACGAAGTACCCGCTACGGTGCTTGCTGTAAATATAGCCCTCTGCACAGAGCTCCTGGTAGGCGCCTTCAACCGTGTTGCGGCTGGCCGACAGTTCGGTTGCCAGGTCCCTGACGGACGGGAGTTTGGCATGGGCGGGCATTTTTCCCGACAGCACCTGCGCCCTGATCTGTTTATAGAGTTGTTTGTATAAGGGCAGTTGGTCGTTCTGATCCAGTATGAACATACATTCTTCCCATCACAGGAGGTAGCACCCATGATTCCCGAAAAACTGCTGGAGGTCCTGAAACAGGACGGTGTCGTCGCCATCGCCACTTTGGGCCAGGAAGGGCCGCATATGGTCAACACCTGGCACAGTTACATCCGCATATCCGCGGATGGCCGGTTGCTGATCCCTGCCGGTTACATGCACCGGACCGAGGCGAACATCGCGTATAACCCCGAAGTTCTGATTACGGTAGGAAGCAGCAAAGTTCAGGGGCTGCATGGACCCGGCGCCGGGTTCCTCATAAAGGGTAAAGCGGCATTCATAACGTCCGGGCCGGATTTTGACCTGCTGAAGTCAAAGTTCGCGTGGCTGCGCGCCACCCTGGCCGTAACACCCGATTCCATTACTCAAACCTGGTAGCTTGGCGGTTCATTGTGGCACACGGTAGCGTCAGCTGGCAAGGGGCGGGGAGGATTTTGTCCTTCTCAGGCGGTTGTTCAGCGCCTGGCGGGTAATTCCCAGCAACTGGGCGGCAATCCCCTGATTGCCGTTGGCGATGTCCAGCGCTTTGTTGATCAGCACCGTTTCCGCATGCCTGATGGTGGGGAAGGTCGAGAAGAAGACGCTGTTGAAGTCAATCACATCTCCGCCATTCCCCTGCTCCCTCTGGGGTTGGCTCCCATCCTTCTCCCGTTCGATGATTTCCTTGAAAAGCGTTGTCGAGAGTTTTGACGATGTGGTCCTGCTGACAAAATCGTGCACCATTGATTGCAGTTCGCGCACATTCCCGGGGAAATCGTAGGTTTTAAGAAGATTGATCAGTTCCTTGCGGTAGGAGAGGCGGCCTTTGCCCATGGCATGGGCCGCTTCCTGTATGAAGTGCTCCAGGAGGAGTGGGATGTCGTCCGGGCGGTTGCGCAGCGGCGGTATGGCGATCTGGTGCGTACAGAGGCGATAATAGAGGTCCTTGCGGAACTTGCCTTCGTTCACGCATTGCCGCAAATTCCGGTTTGTGGCCACCACAAGGCGGGCATGGCTCTTGATCGCATTGTCCGAACCGAGGGGATAATATTCGTTTTCCTGGAGCAGCCTGAGCAGCTTGATCTGGGAGTATTCATTCAGGTCCCCGATCTCGTCGAGAAAAATGGTGCCGTTGGCGGCCTTCATGATCAAGCCGTCCCGGTCGCCGTGCGCGCCGGTATAGGCCCCTCTGCAGTGGCCGAACAGGGTATCGGAAAACATCAGGTCATCCAGCCCGGCTATGTTGATGCTGATAAAACCACCCTGCAACCCGCTCATGGCGTGAACCGCCTTGGCGACCAACTCTTTTCCCACCCCGGTCTCCCCGGTTATCAGTACCGGTTGCCGGGATTTTGACACCACCTCGGCGTAGCGCAACAGGGCCACCATCTCCTTGTTCCGTGTGATGATGGCAGCGGTGTGCAGGAGGGGGGTGCGGCCTGCCGCGTCAGCCCCCTTGCCGAGCAGCATGATATCCTCGTTGAGCGCCCGCAGCTCAAGGGCTCTCCTGATGCTGGCGATGAAGCGGTTGATCGTGAGCGGCTTGGTCAGATAATCGACGGCGCCCGTTTTCATGCACTCGATGGCCGAGTCGATCTGGCTCTCCGCAGAGACGACGATGACGGGGATATAGGGCTTGCTTTTCGAGAACACCTCAAGAAGGTACCTGCCGTGCAACTTCGGCATCATCAGATCCATGACGATTACGGCAGTTTCTTCTCTCTCGAAATACTCAAGGGCTTTCTGGCTGTCGTCAAAGGTCACTACATTCGTGAAACCGTCATGACAGAGAAACGTCTTCAACAGGGACAGGGCTTCCGTCTCGTCGTCCACGATCATGACGGGATAGGCGCTGAAGTCACTGGACTGCATGGCACTCTCCTGGGGGGGCGGACACCGTACGTGATGCAAACCGGCAATATGTGGTTGACCACGGTGCATTCAGCTCACGAACATCAATAAAACAATAGCCAACTTTTCTGCAAAATCAAGCGGCCGGAATCCCGGCAGGCACATCACGCTACCGCACATCCCACCAAAGACGGCAACATAGGTTGCATCATGCAACAAACCGCTTGCTCCACCCAAAGCACCATTTCTCCAAGTACGGGCCGGTTTCGGCCGCTATTTCTGAAACATTTTTTGCAAGTCAGCACGGGGCGGTTTCTGGTGGTTATTTCGTAACTATACGAAATAACTGAATAGTGTTTGATAGCGGGATTGGCCTCGTTCGTGCTTAAGGCAAAGTATCTAACGACAAGGTGTGCCCATTCGCGCTTTATCGAGCCCCATCGGGAGAGGGGGCAAGGGCAGCCAAAAGGAGAAAAGCCATGACGAACGAAATGTCAAAGATCACTTCATGCAACGTAACAGAATGTTCCTACAACAAGCACAACTCCTGCCATACCATGGCCATCACCGTCGGCGGACCCGAAGTATGCCCGCAATGCGACACCTACCTGCACAGCGCGCGGAAGGGGGGGGTGCAGGACCTGAGAGGCGGGGTGGGTGCCTGCAAGGTCTCCACTTGCTCCCACAACGCCGACCTGGAATGCACCGCCGGAAGCATTAGCATCGGCATGCACAACGACCACCCCGATTGCATGACGTATTCGGCACGATAACGGCAGCAGACGGGACAAGAGATTGTTTTACCCGCGCTGTATCCCCGGGCGACGCGCGGGAGGAGGCTTGCCCGCCAGGAGAGGAACTATGCTCTATTGCGCAAAAACGAGACAACTGCATCGTTATCCGGCGCCGAAACGCTGCGATGTGATCCATGAACAGGTGCAGAGAGGATGCATGGGGACTCATATCGATCAGGTCGCCCATGCTGGCCTGGCGGAACTTGCCGATTGAATGGGCCGATAAATGACCCTCTTTTCCCGACAGCCCAGGAAGAGACGTTTACGGACGCCCGGGGAACGGCCGGGATGAACCGAGGAAGGCGGGCGCAGGGCAGGTAACGCCCCCGAACCGTCAACTGACAACAAACAAGGAGGACCAGATTATGAACATGAAGAACAAGATAGCAACAGTCGTCACGGCTGTCTTTGTCCTAGCCATGGTGGCCGGATGCAGCGGCGGCAGCGGTAGCAGCGGTACTGCCGCCGTTGGGGCAAGCGGCACCAACAAGGGGGTTATCACCGCCCTGGGCAGTATCTTCGTCAACGGCGTCGAGTACAACGTCACTGGCTCCAGCGTCACGGTGGAGAAAAACTCCGGCCTCGAATCGGACCTGCGGGTCGGCCGGGTGGTGACCGTCAAGGGGAGCAAAAGCGACGACCTGCACGGTTCGGCCACAAGCGTGGAGTACAAGGATAATCTCGACGGGCCGGTCGATGTGACGCCGGCCGCCGGCAGCAGCTTCCAGGCCTTCGGCCAGACCGTTGCCGTCAACACCAGCGCTGCGACGGTGGCCGCAGGCAAGACGGTATTCAACAATTTCTCGTCGCTTTCCCAGCTCACGGCCGGCACGGTGGTGGAGGTGAGCGGACTGCCCGACGCCAGCGGCGTCATTCAGGCGAGCTACATCGAGCGGAAGAGCACGGCCCTGGCAAGCAGCAGCATTGAGCTGAAGGGGAGCATCACCGCCCTTAACACCACCGCCAAGACGTTTGCCATCGGCGCCCTGACGGTGGATTACAGCGCGGCCTCGCTCAGCGACCTGCCGAGCGGCGGCATTGCCAACGGCCTGTTCGTGGAGGTGAGCGGCAGCGGCGCCAACTACACCTTGGGGGCCAACCCGACCTTCAAGGCGGCCAAGGTGGAAAGGGCCATGGAAAACCCGAGCGGCTCCGAGGGGAGCAACTTGTCCCTTGAAGGCTTTGTCAAGGGATTCACCGCCGGCAGCGCCACCTTCACGGTGAACGGCCAAGCGGTCAATGCGGGCACCCTCTCTCTGACCGGCATCGCCAACAACGTGCGGGTGGAGGTGGAGGGTACCCTGAGCAACGGGGTGCTGATGGCGACCAAGATCAAGCTGCAAACGAGCTGACCGCTCCCCGGACCGGTTTTGGCCGGCTGCGGGGCTGCAACACGGGGCGGGCACGGTTACGAGCC
>Ga0207857_1000066_pt1 | contig 32883 bp, 29 predicted proteins | sample LuqExpMetageno22_FD_187780 | JGI IMG/M metagenome (GOLD analysis project Ga0207857, IMG submission 187780) | Tropical forest soil microbial communities from Luquillo Experimental Forest, Puerto Rico - Sample 22 (SPAdes) | ecosystem: Environmental > Terrestrial > Soil > Tropical forest ... | reverse complement strand
GGCCCGCCGGTGCCGCGGGGGCGGTGGTCCGCCCATCCGGGCGGTTTCTTCATTCGCTACCTGCCCCACGGTTATGCCGAAACAACGGTGCAAATCTACGTGCCGGGGCCCGGGGCGGGAGCGAGCCTCCTGTCCGGCGCTGCGGGCGCTGCGGGCGGTTCGGGCTCAGGCGGTTCGGGATCGGGCGGTTCGGGCTCGGGATCGGGCTCGGGATCGGGCTCGGGCGGCTCGGGCTCGGGCGGCTCGTCGTCCGCGGGCGCGCCGGCGCCGGAGTACGATCCGGCCTCGGATGTGGCGGTGCCCGCCAATACGGGCGCGCAACGCCTGGGACTGTCGGCCGTCCCCGGCGCCGCGGACCCGTCCAAGGCCTGCCGGACGTTCACGGGTACTTTCGACCTGCCGCCGGCCGACCCCTGCGCAAAGCTGGCGGATGCGGCCCGGGTCGCGCGGGCCACGTTCGATGTGGCGGACGTGCGCATGTGGAAGGCGTACGACGCATACCTGAGCGCGCTGGACGCCAAAACCGCCGCGGGCAAGGCGCTCGACGCATGCCGGCGCAAGCTCCTCGGCACCTACCGGTGCACCAAAGAGACCGCGGAGTATGACCGGGCGGTGGCGAACCTCGATAACGCGACCAAATCTTTCGAGCAGGCCAGGGCTACGCGGGATAAGGCCTGGGAATCGTACAACGATGAGCTGGAACGGTACCTGGAGTGCCTGGAGGATACCAGGCCCGACTACAAGCGGCCGCCCCCCGAAGATTACAAGCGGCCCCCCTGTTCCTAGCGTCCCGTGCGGCAAAAGCCGATGTGCCTGCACGGGGCGAGGATGCCGCAGGATTTGCCCGGGACTAGTGTGCTGTCTGGTTAGTTGTTGGAAGAAATTCCGAGATATTTTGGCTGATGCCAAGGCGCGGCGACGCAGGTGTAGCATGGTCTACATCAAGGAGCTGCAACGCAGGCAGCAGACAAAAGAGCCGGAATTACAACAACGAATTAACCGGACAGCACACCAGGTAAGGGGGCAGCCAGCCCCCTTATCGGCCCTCTTTCCCGAACCGTGCCGGAATATGTCGCTGTATTTCGCCTACCGTAACGGTTCAGTCCCTTCATTCAATATTTTCAAATACTCATCATAGATAAACAGCCGGTGCCGCTCTTTTCCCGTCAGTTCCCTGACAATCCCCAAGCCGGTCAGATGTTTTACCGAAGCGGCCACCGTGGGGCGAGTCATGGCGGTGTCATCGGCGGCCTTCTGGATGGTGGTCAGCGGCTTTCGTTGCAGGTACTGGTGAAGCCGGAGGGCTGATCCGGCGGGGCGGCCCAGTTGCTCGATCCTCTGACGGTCGTACTCGAACACCCGGAGAATCGCCTGTGCCGTGGCCACAGCCTGTTGCGCCGTCTCCAGCACCCCTTCCAGGAAGAATAGAAGCCATTCTTCCCATGCCCCCTCAACCCGCACCTTCTGTAGGAGGTCGTAGTACTCGGCCCGGTTGGTTTTGAAATACAAGCTCAGATAGAGCATCGGCTGTGACAGCGCCCCCTGGGCGCAGAGCAACAGGGTGATCAGGAGCCGTCCCAGCCTGCCGTTGCCATCCAGGAAAGGGTGAATCGTCTCGAACTGGACGTGGGCCAGGGCCGCTTTGATGAGGACTGGCGTGTGCCCGGCGTGGAGGTAGTTCTCCAGGTCGTCCATGCAGGCCGGAAGCTGTTCCGGCGGCGGTGGAACGAACCGGGCATTACCGGGGCGGGTGCCGCCAATCCAATTCTGGCTGCGCCGAAATTCGCCGGGGTCTTTCGTGCTGCCTCGCCCTGTGGAAAGCAGGACCTGGTGGATCTCCCTGATCAGCCGCAAAGATAAGGGGAACCCTTCCTGCAGGCGTTGGAGGCCGTGGTTCATGGCGGCGACATAGTTGGAAACCTCCACGACATCATCCAGCGGTACGCCGGGGGCTTCGTTGTTCTCGAACAAGAGGAGGTCGGACAGCGACGATTGGGTGCCCTCGATCTGGGACGACAGGAGAGCTTCCTTGCGGACATAGAAGTACAGGAAGAGCGAGGTGTCGGGTAGCAGCGCCGCCACCCCGTCGAGGCGGCCCAGTGCCCAGTTGGCCTTTTCCATCAGCTCGAAGTGCCGCGCTTTCATCTTCAGCGCCGATTGAGCCGGTAGCGGAGCGGGAACGAAGGCCTTGAACTGCTCCCCCGCCGTGGCTGTTGTCACATAGCGGCCGGTTGTTTTCGCCACGTTGCCCTCCAGGTAAAAAAGTTTCGTTACCATACGCCTTACGAAAAAATAAAGCCATAACTTTACGCTAGGAATCGGAATAAAGAAACAGGCGCCAGGCGGGTCGCCGGGGAAGCACAGGAGGGGCAAACGGGGTCTTGCCGCCGGATTCGGGGGCGGCGTCGGGGGCGGGAGCTGCCAGGTCCGTTTTCAGGGCCGGCTTCCGGGGACCGGGCCGGCGCACTACGCAGCCGGTCCCCTCATTGCGGGGCGCTCATCCGTTCGATGGCGTCGAACAGTTCGTTGAACTTCACCGGCTTCAGGAGGTAGTCGCTGATGCCGATGCTCCGGAACCGGTCCAGGTGGGCGAGGTCGCTGTAGCCGGTTATCACGATGAACCTGGTGTCGGGCCGCAGGGACTTGATCTCCTCCGTCATGCGGGCGCCGTCCATGCCGGGCAGGTTGATGTCGGTGATGACGATGTCCGGCGCGTGGGCCTTGCAGATTTCCAGGCCGGCCGGCCCGTTCCCGGCGATGTGGATCGCGACGCCGGGAAATTTTTTGGGGATCACGGTCTTCAGCACCCCGATGGCGGCCTCGTCGTCCTCCACGATGAGGAGCGTCAGGGGGGGCGCCATCTCAGACCTCGATCCTGAACTGGGCGCCGCCTTCCACGTTGCGCACGGTCAACTGCCCCCTCATGTTCTTCTCGATGATGGCCTTGGACATGAACAGGCCGATGCCTGTCCCTTTCCCCAACTCCTTGGTGGTGAAGTAGGGGGCGAAGATCTTGTCCAGGATCTCCTCCGCGATGCCGCCGGCGTTGTCGGTGATCGTCACCACGGCCCTGCCGGCTTCCCACCACGAGCGGACCGTTATCCGCGGCTCCTCGGTCCTGTTCTCCAGAAAGGCGTCCTTGGCGTTGGCGAGGATGTTGAGGATCACTTGGGAGAACTGGCTGGGATAGCCGTCGATCCGGGGCTCCCCCCGGGCGTCGGTCTTGATCGCGATGCCCAGGGCGGAAAAATTGTCCCTGATGAGGAAGACCGTCTTCGCCAGGGCCTCGTTCAGGCTGAACTGGCTATTCTGCTTGTCCGGCCCGGAAAAATCCCGGAAGTCGTCGATGGTCCGGGAGAGGTGCTGGACGATGTCCATGGCCCTGGCCACGTTGGCGTCCAGGAGCTCCTTGCTGAACCCCCCCAGCTCATAGGTCAGCCCGATCTCCTGGACCTTCAGCCCCAGGAGGTTCAGGGGCTGGCGCCACTGGTGGGCGATGTTGACGAGCATCTCGCCCATGGCCGCCAGGCGGTTCTGCTGGATCATCAGCATCTCGTTTTTCCTGAGCTCCTCCACCGCCTCCAGACGGCCGGCCATCTCCTCCTTCAGCCGTTCGAGGGACGACGCCAGCTCACTGGTCCGTTCCGCCACCTTGTGCTCCAGCTCTCCGCCGAGCCGGCGCAACGCCTCCTCGGCCCGCTTCCTGGCGGAAACGTCGATGACCGCCACCAGGCATTCCTCGCCCGACCCGGAAAGGGCGGCCTCCATCTGGACGACCGCGGGCCCGCCGTCTCCGCCGGCCAGCGCCACCTCGCAGCTCTGCACCTGCCGGCCGGAGAATGCCTGGCTGAAGTAGTCGGCAAAGGCCGCCCGGTCGGTCGCGGCCACGAACAGGGGAAACCGGCGGCCGATCAGGCGGGCGCGCCCCGTCCCCAGCAGCGCGGCGCCGGCCAGGTTGGCCGTCCGGATGGCCCCGTCGCGGCCGAGGGTGAAGTACCCGATGGGCGCAAAGTCGTAGAGCATGCCGTACCGGTCCCGGGACGCCTCCAGTTCGTCGCGGGCGTGGCGCAGCTCCTCGTTCTGCATCTCCAGCTCGATCTGGTGCACCTGGAGCTCATGGAGGAGTTCCAGGGCGTCTTCCGGGGCCAGGGGAAGGGGAAGGGGCGTGGCGGCCGTCTTGGCCTTGAGGCGCTGTTCCGCGCTGCGCCGGAGTTCGGCGGCCCGGGACGAGACGCGGGGCGGGGCGGTCATGAGCTGCCCCCCTTTTCCAGCCCCTTGATCCTGGTCCGCAGATTTTCCTCCAGGCTCTTGAAGGCGGTGATGTCGTTCAGGGTGATCACCACCCCGTCGATCAGGTCCCCCTGCGTGCGGTACGGGATGATCCTCACGGCGAACCAGCGGCCGTCGTTGGTCATGACCTGCCGCTCGGCGAGGGTGAGGGTCCTGAGGACGCCTTCCGCATCCTCGATCATATCCGGGTAGCTCAGGTCGTTGACGATGTCCGACAGCGGCCGCCCCACGTCGCCCGGGATCAGCTTGAAGAGCTTGCTGGTGCCGGTGGCGAAGCGCCGGATGTTGAGCCGGTTGTCCAGGAAGATGGTGGTCACCTCGGTGCTGTTGAGGAAGTTCCGCATGTCGTCGTTCAAAAGCGAGAGCTCGTCCACCTTGGCCTGCTGCTCGGCGTTGACCGTCTGCAACTCCTCGTTCATGGACTGCATCTCCTCCTTGGAGGTGGTCAGCTCCTCGTTGGTGGACTGCAGCTCCTCGTTGATGGATTGCAGCTCCTCGTTGGAGGCCTTCAGCTCTTCCTGGGAGGTCTGCATCTCCTCGCGGGTGGTCTGCAGCTCTTCCTGGTTGATGCGCAGCTCTTCCTGGGACTGCTGGAGCTCCAGCTCCAGCTCGGAGATGCGGGTGTTGTCGGCGTCGCCGGCCTTGCCGGAGCGTTTCTTGCCTGCGGCCGGGGCTGTTTCCACATCCCTGAAGACGATCATCACCATGCCGCGCAGCTCCGGTTCCTCGACCCGCTGGACGATGAGGTCGATCATCTGGCTCCCGCCGTTGGTCCCCACCCGCAGGTTGCGCACGATGACCGGGCCGTCCTGGCGCTGCGCCTTCTGGAAGGCGCCGAACAGCTCGTGCCTGAGCCCTTCGCGGGCCATGGCGAAGACGTTGAGGTTGGCCTTGCCCACCGGCAGCTCCAGGTACTTGCCGGTCCGGGAGCTGATGTAGACGATGTCCCCCTGGTCGTTGACCAGCACGGCCGGCGGTGAATACTTCTGCAACAGGACCCGGTCTGCGATGGATTGGACGTTGACGTCGATTTTCACTGGTTGATGCTCCTTGTGCACTCCCGGAGCGGCCTGGGCGGTCTGGGCGGCCGGGGCGAGTGTGGATGGAAACGACACCAGGTCCGGCCTGCTGGCGCTCGTGTCGCGTCGGAAGATTCTCATTTTGGCGTTGCCCGGCAGGAAGAAGCTGGCGGTGGAGCCGGGGGTCTCGGCGCTGCCGAGGAACAGGACCCCGCCGGGGGTCAGGGCGTAGTGGAAGAGGGGAAGGAGCTTCCGCTGGGTCCCGGTGTCCAGGTAGATCAGGAGGTTCCGGCAGATGAGGATGTCGAGCCTGGTGAAGGGGGGGTCGCTGATGACGTTCTGGGTGGCGAAGGTGACCATCTCCCGGATCTCCTTGTTGATCCGGTAGCCGGACTCCTCCTTGATGAAGAACCGGTTCAGCCGCTCCGCCGAGACGTCCGAGGCGATGTTGGGCAGAAAGAGGCCGAGCCGGGCCTTGTCGATGGCCTCCCGGTCCAGGTCGGTGGCGAAGATCTGCAGGGTGTAGCTCGCCCGCGGCTTGACCTGCTCCAGGGCCTCTCTGAAGATGATGGCCAGGGAATAGGCCTCCTCGCCGGTGAAGCAGCCCGCCGACCACGCCCGCAGCCCCCCGCCGTCGGGCTGGGTTTCCAGGAGCCGGGGGATCACCTCGTTCTTCAGGTATTCCCAGGCGGCCGGGTCGCGGAAAAAGCTGGTCACGCCGATCAGCAGCTCCTTGAAGAGCAGCTCCAGCTCCCGCGGGTTGGCCTGGAGGTAGCGGACATAGGCCCCGATGGCGTCGATCTGGTGGATCCCCATGCGCCGTTCGATCCGGCGGTAGAGGGTGCTCTTCTTGTACAGCGAGAAATCGTTGCCGGTCTGGGCCCGCAGCAGGATGGCGATCTTGTCCAGGGCGCTCAGTTCCTTGTTCTCCAGGCTGGCCTGGGGCTTGGGGGCCATGGGCATGTGCTGGAGGTAGTCGATGATCCTGCCGGGGAGTTCCTCGGCCCGGGCCACGATGTCGGCCAGGCCGAACCCGATGGCGCTTCCGGGCATGCCGGTGAACTTGGCCGAGGCCGGCTCCTGCACCAGGGCCAGCCCCCCCTTCTCCTTGATGGCCCGCATGCCCAGGGTGCCGTCCGAGCCCATGCCGGAGAGGATCACGCCGATGCTCCGCTCCTTGCAGTCGTCGGCCAGGGAGCGGAAGAAGTGGTCGATGGGCAGGCGCATGCCCCGGGGCTCCGCGGCCTCGAACAGGTGGAGCACCCCGTGCAGGATGGACATGTCCCGGTTGGGGGGGATCACGTACACCCCGTTGGGCCTGACGCGCGTCTTGTCCTTGACCGGCGCGACCTTCATCCCGGTCACCCGCTGGAGCAGCTCGGGGAGAAACCCGGCGTGGTCCGGGTCCAGGTGCTGGATGACCACAAAGGCCAGGCCGCTGTTCTCCGGCACGTGCTCCAGGAACAGGGTCAGGGCTTCCAGGCCGCCGGCCGAGGCGCCGATGGCCACGATGGGAAAACGCAAATCGCAGACGTGTTCGTCCGGGTCGGGTGCTTTTTTCGCCGCAGGTCTGGCCCGTCTGGCCGGTTTGGCCGGTTTGGCCGGTTTGGCCGGTTGGCCGGTTGGGCCGGTTGGGCCGGTTGGCCGGTTGGGCCGGTTGGGCCGGTTGGGCCGGTTGGGCCGGCGATCTGATCTTTTTCAGGGGTCTTTTTCATGTGGGCTCTCGGGGTGATTTCGGTCGGGTAAGCCGGATTCTAGTATATTGCTCAAGTATAGCAAGGATTATTCGACATGCCAGCCGGGTTTCTCCGTTTTTTTCGTCGTCCGCCGCGCCGCGGCCGGGGAGGGGGATGAATTATTTTAATATGCCGTTTTTGCGATTGAATTTTGCGTATACCGGGAGTAAAAGGATATGTGCGTTTTTTAATCCATCATTGGACCGGGCATGTTCAAACTCTCCCATCTGTCATCCATCCGCACCAAGCTCCTCGTCATCCTGATGATCTCCGCGCTGCCGGTCGTGCTGGCGTTCGTCTACTTCCTCCAGGCCGAATACGACCGGAACTACCGGGCGGCCAAGCACGACGTCCTGGTGGCGGTGCAGTCCATCGCCCTGGAGCACAACTCCCAGGTGGAGGGGATACGGAACCTCCTCATCACCCTGTCCCAGTTCCCCGAGGTCCGGCGCATGGACCCGGAGGCGTGCATGGGGCTCCTCAACCACATCCTGGTGCAGAGCCCCTCCAACATCAACATCGGCCTCGCGGACGCCGCGGGGAACGTGGTGGCCACGGGGGTGAAGCAGCCCCTGCCCATCCGCTACAAGGTGGACGACCGGAAGTACTTCCAGGACGCCGTGCGGACGAAGCGGTTCAGCTCGGGGGAGTACACGGTCAGCAGGGCCGTGGGAAAGCCGACCCTCCATTTCGCCCTGCCCGTACTCGACCCCGGGGGGAACGTCAAGCTGGTCCTGTACGCGGCCCTGGACCTGACCCGCTTCAAGAACCAGTTCGAGGCGCAGCATTTCCCCCCCGGCTCCGCCTTCAGCCTGCTGGACCATAACGGCGTGCTGCTGTACCGCTACCCGGTGCGCAGCGGCCTGAACAACGGCACTCCCGACGCCCCCCACCTGTGGCGGCAGCTGACGGACGGCCGGGAGAACGGGGTGTTCTCCGACATCGGCCGCGACGGGGTGGAGCGGGTGTTCGGCTTCCAGCGCCTGCGCCTCAACCCGGGGGAGGCGCCGTTCCTCTACATCAGGGCGTCGGTGCCGGACGAGTTCGTGGTGGCGCAGACCTACAAACTGATCGGCATGTTCCTGGCCGTCTCCCTGGTGGCCCTGGCGGTTTCCTACCTCCTCTCCAACATCCTGGCGCGGCGCTGCATCATCAAGCCCCTGGAGCGGCTGGCCTCGACCATCCGGGCGGTGGAGGGCGGCAACCTCGCCGCCCGCATCGGATCGACCCACCTGCACGACGAGATCGGGCAGCTGGCCAAATCCTTCGACGCCATGACCGAGTCTCTGGCCGAAAAGGAGCGGGCCCGCCAGGAGGCCGAGGCGCTGCTCCAGGACAAGAACGCCCAGCTGGAACACGAGGTCGTGGAGCGGCAACGGAACGAGCGGCTCTTCCGTGACCTGTTCCACAACACCAGCGACCCGATCTACATCTCCGACTTTTCGGGCAGGATCGTGAACGTCAACATCCAGGCCTGCAACGAGCTGGGCTACTCGTACGAGGAGCTGCTCGCCCGGCACATTACCGACCTGGACGCCGTGTACCGGGAGCCGGAGCAGGTGCAGGAGTTCTTCAAAAACCTGACGGACTTCAAATCCATCACCTTCGAGACGGTGCACAAGAGGAAGGACAATTCCACCTTCTGCGCCGAGGTGCATGCCCGGTGCATCGACTACAACGGCACCCCCTCGGTCATGGGGGCCGCCCGGAACATCGAGGAGCGCAAGCAGGCGGCGGAAGAGCACCTGAAGCTGGAACAGCAGCTCCTCCACGCCCAGAAGCTGGAAAGCCTGGGCATCCTGGCCGGCGGCATCGCCCACGACTTCAACAACATCCTGACCTCGATCATCGGCAACGCCGACCTGGCGCTGCTCCGCATCAACAGGGAATCCCCCGGCGTCGAGAACCTGCACAACATCGAGGAGGCCGCGACCCGCGCCGCGGACCTGGCCCGGCAGATGCTCGCCTACTCCGGCAAGGGGCGGTTCGTGATCGAGAGCATCAACCTGAACCGGCTCCTGGAGGACATGCTGCACATGCTGGAGGTCTCCATCTCCAAGAAGGCGGTCATGCGGCTCAACCTGATCCCGGAGCTTCCCGCCGTGGAGGCCGACGCCACCCAGATCCGCCAGATCGTCATGAACCTGGTCATCAACGCCTCCGAGGCCATCGGCGACAGGAGCGGCGTCATCGCCATCACCACGGGGTACATGGAGTGCGACAGGAGCTACCTGAAGCACGTCTGGCTGGACGAGAACATCACCCAGGGCTCCTACGTCTACCTGGAGATCGCCGACACCGGCTGCGGCATGGACAAGGAGACCCTCTCCCGGATCTTCGACCCCTTCTTCACCACCAAGTTCACCGGCCGGGGGCTGGGCATGGCCGCCGTTTTGGGCATCGTCCGCGGCCACAAGGGGGCGGTCAAGGTCTACAGCGAGCCCAACAAGGGGACCACCTTCAAGATCCTCCTGCCGGCGTCGGGCCGGCCGGCCGAGCTTTTCGACGACGCCGGCGCCCCCGATCCCTGGAAAGGGAGCGGCACGGTGCTCCTGGTGGACGACGAGGAAACGGTGCGGGGCATCGGCACGGAGATGCTCAAAGAGCTCGGTTTCGCCGCCATCACCGCCAACGACGGCCGGGAGGCGGTGGAGGTCTTCCGGACCACCCCCGGCATCTCCCTCGTCATCCTGGACCTGACCATGCCCCACATGGACGGTGAGCAGTGCTTCCGCGAGCTGCGCCAGATCGAGCCCAACATCAAGGTGATCATGTCCAGCGGCTTCAGCGAGCACGAAGTGACCCAGAAGTTCGCCGGCAAGGGGCTCGCGGGCTTCGTGCAGAAGCCGTACAAGCTGAGCACGCTGAAAGCGGTCATCCAGGGGATCTGACGGGGGAGGGCCGGGCGGCCTTCCAGGGCGGGATGGGACAAAACGATACAAACAAGGGCCCCCGGAAGCGATCCGGGGGCCTTTTTTCGTGTGATTGCGCGGGGTTCGGGGGATGTACGAAAAATGGTAATTTTTTTAACACTTTCAGGAAAGTGGTAATTATTTTAATATACTGATTTTGTTGTTGAAAGTTGTGGTTATCCAGGAGTAGATAGGGTGTGCTTCCATTCGATGGCAACGGGGAGACGACACCATGCATAAACTGGTTTCGATGGTACTGTTGGCCGCTTTCCTGGTCGTTTCAAGCCGGAATTGCATCGCAGATCTGTACGAATACACCGACGCCAGCGGCGTCGTCCATTTCACGGACGATGCATTGAAGGTTCCCCCGAAAATCAGGGAACGCAGCAAAAGGGAGTCGGAATCCTCCCTGACCCCCAAAGAATTGAATACGCTCAAAGGATTGATGGCCATCGAACATAATCAGGACCATGACATCCCCGTGAAAAATATCCAGGAACTCAAGAAAGGTCTTAATGCTTTTGCCGAATACTCGAAGAGCGAGTTGGGCGATCCCGGAGAGCCCAGGGATGCCAGGCTGTCAACGCCTGAGGGCGCCTGGAACTTGTTTAAAAGCGGTCTGAGAAATGGCAATCTGGCCGATATCAAGACCGCAGTCATAGGGAGATTTTGGAAAGAGTCGAAGGGGTTCAAGGGAATAACCAAATCGCAGTTGAAGCAGCTATCGCAAATCGTACCCGATAATGCCAAGGTGGTGACCACAATGAAGAACGAGCATTTTGCCGTCATCGAATTCGTGGTGAACGATAAAGGCAAGGAGAATTTAGTGGGTGAGATGGAGTTTATCAATTTCTACGGCAACTGGAAGCTGCAGAAGTTCTGATGAGGAAAAAGAAAACGTGCGCTGGCCCATTATTCTTTTGGGTATGCTGATATGAAATTCGGTCGGGAGGCTACCTCGTGCCCATGAAACGGATGTACACACTTCCCTGTCTCCTCGCAATAACGATCGCCACGCTATGTTCCGGGTGTTCCACCATCCAGTCGCTCCAGGTTTCGAATGGGGACGGTTACTGCTTCGACCTCTGCGGCGCCACGCCTTTTGCCTATGGCGGTGCGTTCAATGCCCTCCGGAAATCTACCTTGACCTGCGCCTATTCGGGCGAGAGGGGGCTCGGGTACCTGGTCACCTTCCCCCTCCTGTTCCCTGCCTATGTCGTCGATATCCCGCTCTCTCTCGCCGCTGACACCATCGTCTTGCCGTACACCTTGTATCAGCAAATCACGGTAGGGAATATATGCAGAGAACGATGAGATTGCTTCTGGCCTGTGTACCCTGCTGCATCGCCGTCCTTGCGGGGATGGCGCCGGCCGGGCTCGGCGAGACCATTCCCGCAACCGGAAGGATTCTGGACAGCGACGGCGGGAAACCCGTTGCAGGGGCGACAATTCTGGTGGGCACCGTCCCCCAGGGCTCGGGCTTCCCGAGAATCGCGGCCGCGGTCGCCGATTCCGAGGGGGTTTATCACCTGACGCGCAGCGTGGACAAGCAGGGTGTTGTCGTCGTGTATAAACCGGGCTTTACCGGGTATTCCTGGAACGGCTTCGAACGCCCGTCGCCCGAAACGCCGGAAATTACCCTGACGCGGGAACGGCCGTCATGCGGGCCCCCCGCCTGGTACGGGCAGATACTGGCGGACCTGCAACGGATCTCGTACATTGTGCACGACGATGGCTTGAACCCCGCAATCAGGCTGCGGCTTTTCTTGGAATCCATCCCCGAACTGGAGTTGCTGTTGGGGCGGATCGAGGGGGAAGAGCTTGTCCGCGGAGATTTGCCGCAGGACGAACAGCGCATTACGATGGCGTTCGAATGGCGCGACGCGGTGGAGCGCGATGTGGTGCCCTTGCTGGAGCGCTTCCTCAAGGAGGGCGATTCCCGCCGGAAAATGCTCGCCCTGGCAATGCTTGCGCCGCCCGATTGCCGCGATTTTTCCGGAAGCTATTCCGCTTCTTATGAATCGGCCATGAGCGACTCCGATCCCCAGGTCCGGGAACTGGCGCTCATCATGGTCCGCCGCCGCCTGCTGGCCTCCCATGCACGCAAGCCGGCATATCTGCCGCTTCCGGACCACCTGAAATCGACAATGGTAGTGCAGGAGGAGGACGACTACAGCCGGGGCCGGAGCGCCTGTGTTTCGCCCCGGCTGCTCGCCTTGGTGCGCACGGCGCTGGCAGACGCGGAACCGCGGGTGCGGATGGAGGCCGCAGTATCCATAGGGCTGGCGGGCGAAAGGGATGCTCTCCCGTCGCTGGCAAGGTTGGCCGACGATCCCGACCCCTTTGTCCGTGCCGGTGTTGCGTTCGCGGTTGGCGAGCTTCGCCGGGAAGAGGGCATCGCCCTACTGGGAAAGATAGCGGCCGGATCTTCCCGGACAGGACCGGAGGAGTTCATCCCAAGAACCGAGGCCTTGCGGGGCATCAGGAAAATCCTGGTGCACCTGTCCGATCGAAATGGCGCTATCTCCGGGAAAGCGCGGGAAGCGGGCACCCGCATCCTTCTTGAAACCCTTGGCGACCCCGGGCTCTCGTGCGCTTCGATCGGCGCCCTTTCCGGGTACCGGGCCCCTGAAGCGGTCGATTCCCTCAAAAAGGCGGCGGCGCACGCCGACCCCAGGATCCGCCGCCTTGCCCTGACAGGCCTGTTTCGTACGGCGGATAGCCCTGCCTGCACGGGGTGTTTCGAGGTCTTCCGCGACTCGCTGAAGGATGCCGACAGGGATGTGAGGATTTCGGCGATCCGCGGCCTCGGCGCCTACAGCGGCGATGACGTTGCAGCCCTGCTCATACCGCTCCTGAACGACCCCGATGAAGGAATCCGCAGGAAGGCGGCGGCAGGCTTCCGGGATTCCCGTCCCGAATCGGTCGATGCGCTCGTGGCCCTTATTCAAGCGGAATCGCTCAAAGAAAAAGCACCGGATCCGGCAAGGCCGGCTCCGAAGCCTGATGGCGAGAGTGTGCGGCAGATGGCCCTCCGCTCGCTCCATTTTCTTGCCCTGCACGCGAAGCGGGAATGGCTGCGGGGGGACGCGAGCGGGATCCGTGCCGGTGAGCGGCTTATTCCCCTGTTTCCGTCCCTGAACCCGGCGGAAAAGCAGTATGCCGCCGAAGTTATCGCGCTTGCTCCCAAAAACGGCGTCGCCTTCATACAGGAGCGGATCAGGACGGCCGACGGGCAACTGGGTAGCCGGTATATGGAGATCGGGGCCGCCTATTATCCGCGTGAAACCTTGCAACTCGTTGCCGACACTACCCTGAAAAACAATGGGTGGAAATTACGGGAAACCGCTCTGCTGTTGCTCCCCGAGATGGTGAAGGCTGCTGGCCCTGCGGCTTCGTCGAATCTGTCGCATCATGCCACCGAAGGCGTCAGGCGGATTTTTTTCGAGGAAGCCGGCAAAACTGCCGGAGACGACATGGTTGAAAAGTTCCTGGAGGGGTTGGCCGATCCTGCCCCTGACGTCCGGAATGCCGCTTCCCTCTACTTCCAAAGCCACCGTGAACCAAGGGCGGTTCCCCTCCTGGTGGAGACGCTCGGCTCCGTACCCGGCGCAAAAGAGGCGCTCAAGCGCCAGGAGGCCCGGTCGGTTGCCGCGGCGCTCGTCAAGGCGCTGGAGCGAAGAGGGGGCGATAGCGGGAAGGATATTGAAGTGAAGAATGCGGTGTTCTCCGACCTTTATGGGGAACTGCCACCGGAGGCGGTTGTCCGCCTCGCCGCAGGAATCCTGCGGGACTATCCCGATAGTATCCTGACCCCGCGGGCACTGGTGGCGATCGGCTTGGCAAATGACCCGGAAGGCGTAGCCGTTCTGGCGAGGTATGCCGGCGCGGGGGGGAAATACGAAGAAGCGGCGGTATTTGCGCTGGCGTCGATGCGGCACCCTTCTGCACTGGCAAGCCTGAAACGGATCGTCGATGACCCTGGAATCCCGCTCGCCCGCCGGGAGAACTGCGTCTACGGCCTCGCCGTATCCCAGGACGCTTCCCGGCTGGAGCTCATTATGGACAGCGCCGAGCGCTGGCCGGAGTTGCGGCCCCGGATTGCAAGGCATTTTGGCGTGTTTACCGATGACCGCAAAAAGATTGCCGGCAGGATCGGAAGGAGACCGGAGGCCTACCGGGAAATCCTGGCACAGCTTCCGGCAAATCTGCGCTATCTCTGGGGCTGGAAATCAACGGGATATCTTCTCGCGGAGCCGGACCCGATGGTTGTCAGGGGGGCGGTGCTTCTCCTTGCCGCAGGAGCCGACAAAAACTCGCTTCCCGGCCTGCGGAACCTGGCGGCGGAGAGTGAGGATGCGGCTTTGAAGGCACTGGCCGAAGAAGCGGTCTCGACCATAACAAAGCATCGCTAAAGGCAAAGGGAGAGAGGCGGGGCCGTGCCGGCTCACCGGTATTGGGCGCTTTCGCGCTCGAACTGGGCATGAGATCGACCAGCGGCAGTTTCAAGCCGTCTGGTCGAATCGAGGGTGTTGTGCTGTCGTAAATTGATTGTTTGCCGTTTAATTTTTTTTTCGGATCACAGCAAGACCTTTACCTTTAGGATTTGTGCTCCAACTCCTCGTGTTCCAATATAAAGATTACCTTTGCTATCGGCAACCATTCCCGAAATATGGTCAGAAATCTCTGGAACCAGAAACGAGATCATATTGCCCTTGGGGTCAATTCGAATGATTGAATATGGAAAACTATAAACGTAAATAGTCCCGAAGGGATCTATAGTCATTGGGGGATAACTAGTCAGATTTGGCAGTTTCACAAATGTACTAACAACACCGTCTGGTGTTATTTTGCGTATCGACGAATTTCCGGAATCGGCTACGAAAAGATTCCCACTGGCGTCAATTACCAAATTGCCTGGAAAACTGAATGTTGCCGAAGTGCTAATACCGTCGTTGGCACCACTTGCCCCATTTCCAGCAAAAACCGACATGGCTCCAGTTGCATCAAATTTTACAATTCGGTTATGAAGAATGTCCGTCAGGAATAAATTTCCGCTGTTATCCATTGCAAGTCCATCCCGACCAACTACTGAATTGCCAGTGAAAATTTCCCAGTTTGTAACAACGTTAACGAGTGATCCTGATGTGGTCAGTTTGTTGATTGAAGCACCCGTAGTAAGAGGCGATAATGACAAAATATTTGCATCTGGACCGTTCCCATAGATGTTACCGGCGGCGTCAATAGCAATCGCCTGAAAATTAACTGGATTTGCGTATAACAAATTTCCCCATAATGTTGTAACAACACCATCTGGTGTAACTTTTCTCAAAGTCCCACGATCAGAAAAGATTATATTTCCTGAACCGTCCAACGCCAATCCCCCCCCGCCCCAAAGAATTGCCTCCGTTCCCGTTCCATCGAGAGGAGTATCATTCTTTGTTGCAGAACCCGCTATGACGATTGAGTATGCGGTTGCTGTTGGAATATCGCCTGAAGCCGATTGGTCTGTGGAAACAAAATTGTTGGCTGGGCCTGTGGCACTATTCGGAACCGTGACAGTTGACCCGGCTTGAACATTAATTGAATCGTTAGTTCCATTGATGGTGATTGTGTTTCCGTTTGGGGTAGTAATAACGGTTCCTGACGGAACAAGTGCGGAACTGTTTGCTGCCAGCGTTAAAGTTGTTCCTGGACTTACGATGGTAGGCGACGATGTGTTGTTACTTGGATTACTGCCTCGCCCACATGCAGCTATCGTTAAGGCAACAGAAAACATAAAAACAATTACATATGTTTTGCGCATAACTGCCTCCGGTACATATTGTTTTATAAGCACAACGGATCGGACGCTGAGCTGACGGGTTTATCGGTCAGATCTAGCGACCTGGTTAGATCGACCTTGTTGTTTCCTATTTGTAGGTCTCCAAAACTCACGTTTTAAGCAGCGCCTTTATCCGCTCAGGGCCTCCCTTGGGGCTGACCTGCAAATTTAAATTTCCTCCCTTCTACTCCGCAAAAATCCAAATTTCAACGTAATTTCAAAGTGTTAAAAAAATTAACATGAAACGGCAGTTGTCATATCTCACTGTTATGGCAGGGAAATCACCCACGGAACCCCGCCCGGCCACCGCATTTTGTGTCGTTTCGATACAGAAAAACATTCCGGTAGAGAAGGGGAGGGGGGGAAGCGGGGCGAAAATTGAGCTTTCTCGTGCCGACCGGGTTGCGCTATGGCCGGTCGGCTGGCCGATGATCATACTGCCTGAAAACGTAATATAAACGATATGATGTAGTTGATTGGGTCGTTACATATCGACCGTATTGGCCGCTGTCGTGGCCGATGTCGCGGGGGGCGGTGACAGAATGTGGATGCTGAACGCACCTCCCGCCCCCGGAATTCCGCCTGTCATTTGCTCAGCGATCTGACGTATAATCGGGGTAGGGAGGTGAGAGAAATGCTTGCTTTCTTCCTGTTTCTGGCGGGGGTGGCGGTGGTGGTCGTCCCCGTGTCCATCTATTACATGCACAAGGGCGGCCGCGATATGCACAACGGCCATAACGCCGCCCATTGACATACCGGGCTTCCGGGCCACAGCGGGGTAGGCGGCCGATAGCCTACCGCCGCTGCCCCGCAAAACGCACAGGAGCCGCATCCCCATTCCCCGGGGAACGGGGTGCGGCCCCCGCGTTGCGGTGCAGCCGTTACGGCCGGTCCTTCCCGGCCGGGCGCTGGTCCAACACCTTTTTCAGGTGGCCGAACCCCGAGGCCGCCGTGGGCCACCCGGCGTAAAACGCGATGTGGGTGATGGCGGCCACCAGCTCTTCCCGGCTGAGGCCGTTGTCCAGGGCCTTGTTCAGGTGGAACTCCACCTGCTCGATACGGTTCAGCGCCACCAGGCAGGTGACGGTGATCAGGCTCTTGTCCCGCGGGGAGAGGCCGGGGCGCTCCCAGATGTCGCCGAACAAAAACTCCCTGGTCAGCTTCGCGAATTCCGGGGCCAGGGCCTCCAGGTCGTTCATGGTTTTCTTGCCGTCATCGTCCGTCATCGGCGTCTCCTTTGGTGTTCATCCACTGCTCACTCGGCCTTGAGCGAGGCCATGTCGATGGAGAAGCGGTACTTCACGTCCGACTTCACCAGCCGGTCGTAGGCCTCGTTGATCTTCTGGATGGGGATGACCTCCACGTCGGCGGTGATGTTGTGCGCCCCGCAGAAGTCGAGCATCTCCTGGGTCTCCTTGAGCCCGCCGATGAGCGAGCCGGAGATGGTGCGGCGGCCGAACAGCAGGGCAAAGGCCGAGACGGCCAGGGGCGTCTCGGGCGCGCCGACCAGGGTGATGTTCCCCTCGCGGCCCAGCATGTTCAGGTAGGCGTTGATGTCGTGGTCGGCGGCGATGGTGTCCAGGATGAAGTCGAAGGTGCCGGCGTGGCGCTGCATCTCTTCGGCGTCGGTGGAGATGATGACCTCGTGGGCGCCCAGGCGGAGCGCATCCTCCCTTTTGCCGGGCGAGGTGGTGAAGACCGCCACCCGGGCCCCGAAGGCGCGGGCGAACTTGACCCCCATGTGCCCCAGGCCGCCCAGGCCGACCACGCCGACTTTCTTGCCCTTCAGGTCGCCCCAGCGGCGCATGGGGGAGTAGGTGGTGATCCCGGCGCAGAGCAGGGGCGCGACCCCGGCCAGGTCCAGGTTGGCGGGGACGTGCAGGACAAAGGATTCGTCCACCACGATGCTCTCCGAGTAGCCGCCGTAGGTGACCGGCGCGGTCCCGTGCTTGTCGGGGGAGTTGTAGGTGAAGGTGGCGTCCGGGCAGAACTGCTCGGAATGGTCGTGGCACGCGGGGCAGGTGTGGTCCGAATCCACCAGGCAGCCGACCCCGGCCAGGTCGCCCGGCTTGAACTTGGTGACCGCGGAGCCGACCTTGACGACCCGGCCGACGATCTCGTGGCCCGGCACGACGGGGTAGACCGTGGGCATGATGCTGCTCCACTCGTTGCGCACGGTGTGGAGGTCCGAATGGCAGACCCCGCAGAAGAGGATTTCGATTTGCACGTCCCGGTCGGTGGCGTCGCGCCGCGGGATGGTGGTGGTGGCCAGGGGTGCCGTGGCGCCGGCGGCGGCATAGGCTTTTGCTGTGAACATGTGTGTGTCTCCTGTCGTGATGTTGGTTGTGTTACCTGCCGGTCAACTGCTCCAGCTTTTCCGGGTAGCGCGCGCCCTGCACCGTGATCGCCGCCGCTGCGGCGTCGATCTCCCGCAGGTCGTCGGCGGCGAGTTCGAGGGCCGTCGCCCCGATGTTCTCGTCCAGCCGGCCCAGCTTGGTGGTGCCGGGGATGGGCACGATCCACGGCTTCTGGGCCAAAAGCCAGGCCAGGGCCACCTGGGCCGGGGTGGCGTTCTTTCGGGCCGCGATGGCGCCCAGCAGGTCCACCATGGCCTGGTTGGCCTTCAGGGCCTCGGGGGTGAAGCGGGGGAGGGTGGAGCGGAAATCGCTGCTGTCGAAGGTCGTGCCCGCGTCCATCTTGCCTGTGAGGTAGCCCTTGCCCAGGGGACTGTAGGGGACGAGCCCGATCCCCAGCTCTTCCAGCAGCGGCAGCACCTCGTCCTCGGGACGCCGCCACCAGAGGGAGTATTCGTTCTGGAGCGCCGCCACGGGGTGGACCGCATGGGCCCGGCGGATCGTCCCCACCCCGGCCTCGGAGAGACCGAAATAGCGGACCTTGCCCTCCCAGATCAGCTCCTTCACCGCGCCGGCCACGTCCTCGATGGGCACGGCCGGGTCCACGCGGTGCTGGTAGAACAGGTCGATCACGTCGGTCCGGAGCCGCCTGAGGGAGGCTTCGGCCACCCGCCTGATGTTGTCCGGCCGGCTGTTCAGGACCGGCCCGCTCCCCTTCATGGCCCGGGGATCGCTCGTGGTGTCGAAGCCGAACTTGGTGGCGATCACCACCCGGTCCCGCAGGGGCGCCAGGGCCTCGCCCACCAGCTCCTCGTTGGTGAACGGCCCGTACACCTCGGCCGTATCGAAGAAGGTGATGCCCCGCTCCACCGCGCTTCTGAGCAGCGAGATCATCTCCTGTTTATCCTTGGGCGGGCCGTAGGAAAAGCTCATCCCCATGCACCCCAGCCCCAGGGCCGACACCTCCAGCCCGCTTGCGCCCAATGTGCGTTTCTGCATCTGTTTCTCCTTTCACCTGTTCGTTGATTATACCGTACTCCCGAACCGGCAACAGGGGGTAGACCAATCCTGTTCAATTCTTGCCCGATAATACGAAGCCCCGGATAATGGTTGTAACGCGGCCAGGGGGCGGGTAGTATGAAATCAGGATACATCCGCCAGGAAAGAGGGAACCATGCGGGAAATGGAGAAAAGCGACACGGAGATTGCCATCGAGGCCCTGGGAAAGAGTATTGCCCGATGGACCGACAAAAACGACATTGTGGAGACCGGGGTGCCGGGCCTTCTGTTCTATAAGCACGAGGCGCCGACCCAGCCGCGCAACGCCATGTACGAGCCGTGCATCTGCCTGGTGGCCCAGGGGGCCAAGCGCGTGCTCCTGGGGGACGACGCCCTGGTGTACGACGCCCACCACTTCCTCATCGCGTCCGTGCACCTCCCCATCATGGTGCACATCGCCGAGGCGAGCAAGGAGAAGCCCTGCCTGGGGCTGGTGCTGAAGCTCGACCAGCGGGAGATCTCCCAGCTCATGGTGGACAGCCACCTTCCCCCGCCGCGGGCCCAGCAATCGAACCGCGGCATGATGCTCGGGGAGGTGACCCTGCCGCTCCTCGCCGCCTTCCAGCGGCTGGCGGACCTGCTCGTCGAGCAGCAGGACATCCCGATCCTCGCGCCGATCATCCAGCGGGAGATCATCTACCGCCTGCTCGTGGGGGACCAGGGGGAACGGCTGCGCCAGATCGCCGCGGCCGGGAGCCAGAGCCACCAGATCGCCCGGGCCATCAACTGGCTGCGGGCCAACTTCACCCAGCCCTTGAGCATCGACGACCTGGCCGCCCAGGTCCGCATGAGCAGTTCCACGTTCCACCACCACTTCCGCTCCATGACCGCCTTGAGCCCCTTGCAGTTCCAGAAGCAGCTCCGCCTCCAGGAGGCCCGGCGCCTGATGCTCACGGAGCGCCTGGACGCCGCCACCGCGGCCTTCCAGGTCGGCTACGAGAGCCCCTCCCAGTTCAGCCGCGAATACAACCGCCTGTTCGGCGCGCCACCCCTGCGGGACATCACGAACCTGCGTCAGATGGGCGTTGAGGGGCGGGGGTAGGGTAGGGGAAATGTGTCGAGCAGTCAGGTTGGTGAGGATGGCTACCACCCCCGCCCCCTCCTGAACCAGGAGGGGAGGAAAAACGCCCATCTCTTCCCTCTCCTTGATAAGGAGGACCCTCTGGGGCCTAAAGGGGACAGGGGGTGGTTGAGGATGGTGGTAGTCATTGTGAGACAAAATGATACAAAAAAGGGCTCCCGGAGGCGATCCGGGGGCCTTTTTTCGTGTGATGACGCGGGGTTCGGGGGATGGGGGGAAAGTGGTAATTTTTTTAACACTTTTCGGGGAGTGTTAATTTTTTTAACATGTTGATTTTGCGATTGAAATTTGCGTTTACAAGGGTAAGATAGGGCGTGCTCAAATAAGTATGGCCAGAAAATGGGGTGCCGATGGGGTTTGGCTAAGAACTGGGTTGAAAAAAACGGCTACAAATCTCGATCAACGGGGAGGGATCATGCAAGAGTTCAGGGAAAAACTGTTAGCCCATGTTGAGCACATTAAGACAGTCGGCGCTCTCTGCGCGACCGAGGAAACCACCAAGCAGGCTCTGATACTCCCCTTTCTCAACATCCTCGACTTCAGCCCCTTCGATCCGCAAAAAGTGAAAGCCGAATACGGCGCCAACCTGCCGGGAATAAAGGCCAATGAGCGGGTCGATTATGCGCTCTTCTCCGACGGTAACCCGGTCATGTTCGTCGAAGCAAAATCATTCAACGAGAAATTGACCAATCATGCCGGACAACTGGCCCGATACTTCAACTGTACCCCCGGAGTCGCTGTTGCGGCGATCACCAACGGCCGCGAATGGCGCTTCTTCACCGACTTGAAACTGCCGAACGTTATGGATGAACGTCCGTTCCTGAAAGTGAATTTTGAAACCTTGTCCGAATCTGACATGGAGCAACTGGCCCAATTCCGTTATGGATGTTTCCGGCCAGATCAGTTACGAACCTTTGCAGAGGAACGGGTCTACCAGGAACAGTTCCAGGAAATAATCGAAAACTGCCTGCGCGATGTAGACCAGGATTTTGTCCGCTTTGTGGCCAGTCGCGCCAAACTGGAAGCAAAGCTAACCCCACGGCTGCTGGATACCATTACCCCTCTTATCAAGCAAGCTGTTGCCGACGCTATCAGCAAGATGGTAGTTAGCGGGCTGTCCGCGCCGCAGGTACAACCCGACGCAGCACAGGAATTAGCACCAGTTCACGAAAACTTCAAAGACAACATTGTCGATCCAAGCAATCCCAAGATCATTACAACCGCTGCTGAGCTAAAGTTGTTATCTATTTTGAAAGACATGTTGAGCGGTGTGGTCAGCCCGGATGAAATCGCCGGCAAAGATACGGAGTCGTATTACGGCGTATTGTATCAAGGCAAGGTGACCCGCTGGATCGTGCGTTATGTGGGCGACCGCGCCAAGCCTCTGGCATATTTTCCCATTGAGTTGACCGAACTGCACAAGGCAGGGATCGCCAAGAGAGGGCTTGAGCTGGGGGCGGGTTGCAACTGCGTGATTCTGGATAAGCCGGAAAGCATCATGCGATTGTCGGAGGTCATTTTTGATGCCTTGGCGTGGTGCCAGGATGATGGAAATTTCAAGAGAGAGAGAAATAACAAAGTGAAAGCTGGACAGATGGAGACAGAGGGAGGCAGCCCTTGACACGAGAAGACTCACCCTATGCGGGTTGATTCCAATGCAACGTGAATCTTGAAAGGAGTGACACATGAGCAGAGACGAGCATCATGTTGTACCGAACCCTTGATGGTGGCTGGGATGTAAAAAGAAATGGTGCGGAAAAGGCGTCGGGCCATTTCGAAACTAAGCAGGAGGCGATCGACAGGGGCAGGACTATCAGCAAAAATCAAGAAACTGAGCTGGTTATTCACAATCGTGATGGCCGTATTTCACAGTCGGATAGTCATGGAAATGATCCATGCCCCCCAAAAGGGTAAGTTACCAAGCAAAGGAGATGCACACATGGGAAAATTTGAAATTTTCAAAGGATCAAACGGCAACTATTATTTCAGACTGAAATCCGCAAACGGGCAGATAATTGCTGCATCAGAAGGGTACACCACCAAGCAGGGTGCCCAAGGCGGGATTACCGCTGTTAAGGACACGGCACCTACCGCACAGATAATTGATTTAACGTAAAAGAGAGGCGGGCAGAATAAGGGGACAGGCAGCAAATGAGTCGAATAAGTAGCCTGTCCCCTTATTAGCCCTCAATGATCAGAAAACAAACCTTAATTGATAAATGTCTAGATGCGGGCGGTAAATGGGACGAGTCACACTTCGTCTGTAAAGACTAAATAACTTATAACTAGGCCCTTGGACGCCGACCGGGCCTGAGAAATGCCCCTGGCGGATCAAGGCCCAAGCCTTAGTACGAGTAATGAAATGATAATTTTGTACTCTCCAGACTCCGACCCAATGTTGATTGACTCCTTCGCAGGAATGAAGGCAACACATGAAAGACTTCGAGGATTTCTTTCGACGTCGGCCCAGGGTATTTCGCTTCCTGCTGACACCGACAGATTGTCAGAGCCATATGAAAGGCTCCTTGCTGGACTGCAAGTCAGGAAATCAGATGGACCTATTCTTCTCCAGTTGGACGAAAGAGATTGGCTGATCCTCTGCGGTTCGCCATCAAATCTTGAAACATACATCTCATACTTCAACTTCAGCGAGGGTGAAGAAGGCAACCACCATCACCCTGAATATGTCTTCGATGGTGGGCAGCCACGGCCTAACTATCTTTCACCCGGCAGTTTGAATTTGATCATTGAGCTAGATTCGGAGTGGGTTGAAGAAAAATACGAATACTAACCATCGGATTATTCCGGGGACACAACGCAATGATTGCTTTGACCTTTGAACCTGCCAGGGAAATCCCACCAAATTCCGCCCCAAGCATGTTGTATGTATGACAACATTTAACTTGCATCCAAATCCACAGGGTATATAATCATGTTAGATGAGCCGTTACGGCCGCCCCGAGCAAAAACTCTCATACGCGCCATACTCAATGGCGGCGAGGTTACGTACTCGAAACCCCATGCAGTGGAGCGCCTGCAAAAATGGGGGCTGTCGACCGTTGATTGCATAAACGTCCTGCGTGGCGGGGTTGTCGAGGAGCCGGAGCTTGAGAACGGCAGTTGGAGATACAGGGTGCATACCCCGCTGATCTGCGTGATCATCAGGTTCATCTCCGACGATATGCTTGAAATCGTGACGGCCTGGAGAGAGAAGGGAAGGGACCGATGAAGTGCCCGAATTGCGAACGAGCCGAATTGATCGAGAGCCTGGAAAACTATCATTACCAGGAGTGCGGCTTGAACAACGTGACGTTGGTTGAGATCAAGGTGAGAAAATGCCCCGAATGCGGGAATGTCATGCCGCGAATCCCCAATATCGAGGGGCTGCACGATGCCATCGCCCATGACCTGATCAAGGGCGAGGAGCGGCTGGCCGCGCCGGAGATCGTTTTCCTGCGCAAATACCTCGGCTGGTCGTGCGGGGACTTTGCGAAAAACATGCACACCGACAGGCCGCAGATATCCAAATGGGAGCATGGCAAGGTGCCCATGAGCAAGCCGTACGAATTGCTGCTCAGGGGGATGGTCGCCTACGGGAAGAAGATCGAAGACTACGCGAGCCACGAAGCGGCGAAAAAGAAAACCTACAGGGCCCGTCCCTTGATGTTCAAACATCAAAGGGAAGAATGGAAAAAAGCGGCGTAGAGGAAAGGCCTGCCAAGTCGGCGCATCAGGCTCGGCATCCCGGAAGACTTCCCCTGCCTTCCCCTATGTCACCCCCCACCGCCGTTGTCCCCTCACCCTTCAGTCCACCTTCCCCGCCACCGGCCACACCTCAAGATCGAATTCCCGATACCCCCTGATCCGTTCAAAATCCCCGCGGTTCGAGGTTATGAGACGGGCTCCGACGCTGCGCACCGTCAAGGCGATCAGCAGGTCGAAATGGAGGTCGCGGAGCTTGTCCGGGCTGAAACCCTTGTCGGCGCGCATTTTGCCGAGTATCTGGCCCGATTCCAGCCAGTTCTTGTCCGACGGGGTCAGGACGGGGTGATTCCTTGCCAGGGCTTTCAGAAACGTGTGTTCGGCCGGTCTGGTCGCCCCGCGCCACAGTTCGGCCAGCACCACGGAGGAGGTCCTGATCAGCCCTGCGACGGATTCGATCCGCTCCCGGTGGCAGCCGGTGCGCAGGTGGTCGATGAAGACCGCGGTGTCGAAGATGACGAGGTTACTCACCATGCCCCTCGAAGGGCAGCTTGCCGGCGTTCTTCGCCATCAGGTCCTTGAACCGCTTCAACGCCACGATCTCCCTCAGCGCGACATGCACCGCCTCGGTCCTGCTCCTGACTCCCAGCACCTGCGCCGCTTCGTCGGCCAGATGCGTGTCCAGCCTGATGGATGTCATCGTCGTTGCCATGTTGTCCCCTTTCGTGCGCGCGTATATACAAAATAGCAATAATGTATATATATGTCAATCCCCGCCTCCCCCCACCCGCCACTCACTCCCCCTCCTTCCTGCGTTATTGCCAAGAAGACCGCCGGCTCCTACAATAGAGACACAAGGGCACTCCCCCGGAGCCGGCCTGCATGGTCGCCGGCTGCGCCCCCGGATGCCCGGATGCAGCGCCAATGACACGGCACCCCTTTGGCGGGAACCGGCGGAAGGGGCGCGGCCCCATTTTCCCTTTTGGGGAGGATGGGGCGCCGCCCCCTGGCCCCTGCCCGGCAAGGGCGGCGCAATGGAGGCCGATATGCGAAGGTTGATCGCTGGGATGAGGATTTCCGCCGATGGGAAGTTCGAGGGCCCCGAGGGGTACGCGGATTGGGTCGAGGCGTGGGCGGACGATTACGGCCTGATGCCGCAGATAGACGCATGCCTGCTCGGGGGTGGCATGTACCCCGGCTACGAGCAGTATTGGACCGGGATCGGGAACGAGCCGGACAAGCCGGCCTGGATCACGGGCAAGGCGCCGACGCCGGCCGAGGTGGCGTGGGCCCGGTTCGCCGCCCGGACCCCGCACTACGTGCTGTCGAACACCCTGACCGCGGCGCTCTGGCCCAACACCAGGCTGATCCGGGGGGTGGGGGACGTCGCCGTCCTCAAGCAGCAGCCGGGCAAGGACATTTACCTCGTGGGGGGCGCCCGGACCACGGCGGGCCTTCTGGATGCCGGGCTGGTGGACGAACTCCGGCTCATCGTCTACCCGCTGGTCGCCGGCGACGGGAAGGCGCTGTTTGCAACGGCGGAGCGCCGTCACCGGCTGGAACTGCACAAGGTGCAGCAGCTTCACGACGGGCGCATCAGCCTGGTCTACGGGATTGGCTAGCGGAGGAACCGCACGGGGCCGCGCCTCCCTGCCCTGGAGAAGGGTGGGCGGTCCCTCGCGCTCCCGATGCGCCGCAATGCCGCCGGCCGCCCGCTTGACAAATCCCCCGGCGTTGCTAGCCTCTTAATGGCGTTGGCTGTCCGATCGTCCCGCAAGGGGACGGGGAAGGAGGCGATGATGGCAGCGGAAACAGATTACGGCATCGGTTATTTCAGCGGGGGCGCGTACCATGTCCTGTGCCGCGTGGGGGATGGCTACCGGTTCCGCGTCCTGGCCCCGGACAGCGGCGAGACCCCGGTGCGGCTGCGGTACTACGAGGCCCGCTCCTTCATCGAGACCCACCCGGTGTGCGGCAACATCAGCCTGCGCGAGGTGCGGATCATGCCCTACGCCGAGGTGGAGGACATCCTCCGGGGCAGGGCGCCGGAAAGCCGGGTGAAGTCCCTGGCCCAAAGCGGCGAGGAGGAGGAAGAGGAGCCGCTGCACTGAAGGGGCGCACGGGCCGGTCCTAAATAAAAAATAATGTTGCCGGCGATTGAACCGGTGCCGCGGGATGATATAATTTCATCACAAAATCGCGTGGTTCGCCGTAACGCCTCGATAAAGCCAAACCCTTCGCGAGGAGGGGGCGGAAAGCCGCGGGTCTTCCCATTGAAGACGGCCGGGTTGCCGAAGGAGAGCATGCTCTTGCGCGCCCGGCCTTTTTTGTGTCCGCGGGGCGGCCCGTTTCGGCCGCCGTGCCGCGGCAGCAGGGGGACGGGGCGGCGGCCCGCAGGACAAACGCAGTTCAAACCAATCCCGGAGGTGACAGGATGAAAAGATGCGCAGCGGTAGTGGTGGCGGCGTTGCTGGTGTCGGCATCGGTCCCCGTGTTCGCGGCAGAGGCGGGCGACGCCAAGAACATGAAGGATGAGTGCCTGCTGGCGGCAAAGGATTGCCAGGGGAACGTGGATGCCCTGCAACAGCGGATCGCCAAGCTGAACGCGGAGATCGCCAAGGGTGACCGGGTGTATACCCGGGACGATCTGAAGCGGCTCAACGAGAAGGTGAAAGAGGCGAACGAACTGCTGGAGAGGATGATGAGCAATCCCTGAGAGCGGGAGGCCCCGGCGGGACGGCGCGCTGTCCGGCCGGGGCGGTCGGCGCTCCCGTCTGTCCCCAATGTTTGACGGATCGAAAATTATATTTTGCAATGGTAAATAGATGGTGGACGATGATATACTGGTCACTGTTGCCGCCTGGTTCACCAGCAAGGCCCCGATAAGGCCAAACCCTTCGCGAGGAGGGGGCGGAAAGCCGCGGATCTTCCCACCGAAGATGGCCGGGTTGCCGGAGGATGAAAGATTCTTCGCAGGGCCCGGCTTTTTTGCGCGCGATAAAAACGGCCGGCCCGGCCGAGAGGAGATGAAGCACCCATGGCCATACCTGTTCAGAATGTTTCCGGAAAAGAGCCGAACCCGGGTGACTGCGCAACCGAGCACATCGTGGAGGAATTCTCCCGCTGCCTGTCCAACAACGCCGCGTGCCGGTACGCCGTTCCCGCCGGCACCACCAGCAGCTACTGCATCCACCCGAACCACCGCGGCTTCCACGCCGCGCCGATCCCGGGGAGCCCCGGAGACCGGCAGGGATACGGGTGGCATGTGCCGCGCTGAACGCCGGCGCCCCGTTCCGTTGTTCCCCCGCCACGGACCTGAATGTTACTTTTTCCGCACAGGTCGTGTTTACGTTGAAATTTACCGTTCCGTGAGGTAGAAGGGTGTTCGGCCCGGAGCGCTCCACGGCGTCGCCGGCCATCCGCAGACACCAAGGGGGGACCCATGCCGTCACGGGATTTCAAGCTCTTCGACACGCATCTGCACATCATCGACAGCCGTTTCCCCCTGATCCCCAACAACGGCTACCTGCCGGACCCGTTCACCTGCGAGGATTACCTGGAGCGCATGAAGGGGTACGCCCTGGCGGGGGGCGCCGTCGTCTCCGGCTCCTTCCAGGCCTTTGACCAGACCTACCTGATCCATGCCCTGCACCGACTCGGCCCCTCGTTCGTGGGGGTGACCCAGGTGCCGGCCACGATCACGAACGAAGAGCTGCTGGCCCTGGACCGGGCCGGGGTGCGCGCCGTGCGGTTCAACCTCAAGCGTGGCGGTTCGGAGGAGATCGGCCACCTGGACGCCATGGCGCGGCGGGTCCACGAGCTTCTGGGCTGGCATGTGGAGCTGTACGCGGATGCCCGGGAGCTGGCCCCCCTCGCCGCCACCCTGGCGGCCCTGCCCAGCGTGAGCATCGACCACCTGGGGCTTTCCCGCGCAGGGTTCGGCACCCTGCTCGGGCTGGCGGAGCAGGGCGTCCGTGTGAAGGCCACCGGGTTCGGCCGGGTGGATTTCGACGTGCGGGAGGCCCTGCAAGCCCTGTACGCCGCCAACCCCGAGGCGCTGATGTTCGGCACCGACCTCCCTTCCACCCGCGCGCCCCGTCCCTACGGGGACGACGATTTCGCCCTGGTGGCCGACGCCCTGGGGCCCGAAGGGGCGCGCCGGGTCCTGTACGACAATGCCGTGCAGTTCTATCGTCCGGCAACGGCCGAAGGGTATTGACTTGCGGGTTTTTAGAGGATTCATAGGACTCATAGGACCGATAAGACCGATAGGACCGATAGGACCCATAAGTCCCATCAGTCCCATCAGTCCTGCAAGACTTTGAAAGCTGCGACAACCGCCACATGAAAGAGGGACAGAATCCTATGATGAAAGTTTGGTTTTCCGCCGTCTGCTGCATCGCCACGCTTGCCGCGTCGCCCTGGGCCCTGGCCCAGGAGACGAAAGAGACGACCCGGCCGGATACCGAGGTCGTCCATCCCCAACAGCAGCCGCCGCTCTCGGAGGTCACCGCCGAGACGACCTGGCTCCCCGGCAGCCACATCCGCGGCACAGGGGGGGACCTCACCATGGGCGAGGCCAAGGCCGGGTTTTCCCATCGGTTCGTCATCGACCCGAAGCTCGACCTGACCGCGGGCATGAACTATTCCCTGAGGACCATCGACGCCCCGGCGAGCGCCAACCTGCCCGAGTCCCTGCACACCGTGGCCCTGGACCTGGGGGCGGTGTACCATGTCAATGACAGTCTCACCCTGGGCGTCAAGGTGTCGCCGGGGGTCGGCAGCGACCTCAAGGGGTTCTCGGCGGGGGACTTCCGGGTGCCGGTGGCGCTCCACGCCAACTTCCAGGCGTCCCGGACCCTCTCCCTCATCGGGGGGATCGCCTACACCGGGCTGAACCATTCCTTTCCGGTGCTGCCGGTGCTGGGGCTGGTGTACACCCCCTCGGAGCACTGGCTCTTCGCCCTCGGGTTTCCCCGCACCGGGGCCATGTACAAGCCGGACAAGGACACCGACGTCTACCTGGGCGCCGAGTTCTCCGGCGGCGAATACCAGCTGCACGACCCCGCGGTGGGGGCCGGCGTCATCAGCTACCGGGACTACCGGGCCGTTGCGGGGGCCGACTTCCGGCTCCTCCCCTTTGCCAAGCTCGGCATCGCGGGGGGCTACGCCTTTGCCCGGAAGTTCGTCTTCTACAACGGCAACCGCAACGACATCAACCTGGACGGCGCACCCTTCGGCCGCGTGGCCCTTACCTTCAACTGGTGAGCGGGCCGTCAGAAGCGGCCGCGCCCCGCTGCCCCCTGACGGTTAGCAAAAAATAATATCTAAAATTATTGACGGGTTACGCAGAGATGGTAGGATCAGTGATAACCATATATACTCATATCAAGGTTCCGATAAGAGATACGTTCCGATAAAGCCAAACCCTTCGCGAGGGGGGGGCGGAAAGCTGCGGATCTTCACGCTGAAGATGGCCGGGTTGCCGAAGGAGACACTCCTTTTGCGCTTCCCGGCCTTTTTTGCGCCCCGATCACGGGGGAGGGCCGGGGGCGGAGGATCGGATAGACGAGGAGAGGCAGCAATGGCAAAGGGATACGAAAGCAACAAGGTACGCCTGGAGACGATCGGCATCTTCGGCAAATCGGTGGGCAAACGGGCCGGTTTCACCTGCGAATGGTGCGGGGGCAAGGACGACCTGCGCCTGTGGGACTACAAGCCGGACATGGCGCCCAACATGGACACCCTGGCGCTTCTGTGCAGGCGGTGCCGGGACCTGGCCCACGGCAGGCGGGCCGCCCCGGATGAACTGCACGCCATCCGCAAGGCGCTCTGGAACAACACCCCCTCGGTGTCCGAGGGGGCGGCGCGGGTGCTCGCCCAGTGCCGCGAGGCGTGGGCGCGGTCGGCCATCGAGGACAGCTACATCGACGACAACGTGAAGAACGAGCTGCTTCATCAGGGAAAACGGTAGGCGGCCGGACCATGGGCGCTCCGCGGCTGCATCGGGCGCCGTCGCCGCCGCGGTTCATCGGGCGCCGGCATATCGGGCGCCGGCACTGCGCCCCTACGTGGGGGCAATGATAACAACCGGACCATGGGCGGTGCCGCTCCTGGCGGCACGCACCGGGCACGAGAGGGGGCTCCATGAAACGGATAGGGTTCACCGTCAACGGCATTGCCCGCCGGTTCTCCGGCAATCCCGAGATGCCGCTGTTGTGGTATCTGCGGGACCAGTTGGGGTTGACCGGCACGAAATTCGGCTGCGGCAAGGGGCTCTGCGGGGCCTGCACGGTGCACATCGACGGCGAGGCGGTGCGCAGCTGCATCACCCCCATGAAGAGCGTGGCGGGGAAGCGGGTCGTGACCATCGAGGGGCTGAGCCCCGCGGGGGACCACCCGCTGCAAAAGGCGTGGCAGGAGGAGAATGTGCCCCAGTGCGGCTACTGCCAGGGGGGGCAGATCATGCAGGCCGCGGCGCTGCTCAAGCAGAAGCCGCGCCCCACGGACCAGGAGATCGACGAGGCCATGGCGGGGAACATCTGCCGCTGCGGCACGTACCAGCGCATCCGGCAGGGGATCAAGCTGGCAGCGGGGGTGAAGCCATGAACGGCGTGCTACGGGTCAGCAGGCGCGGTTTTCTCAAGACCACCTTTTCGGCGGGGGCGCTGATCCTCTGGAGCCGGGTCTTTCCCGGCGAGGCGCTGGCGGCCCTGGCAGGGGCGGACGAGTGGCGCCCCAGCGTCTACCTGGGGATCGAGCCGGACGGCAGGGTGATCATCGTGGCCCACCGTTCGGAGATGGGGACCGGCATCCGCACCGCCCTGCCCATGGTGGCGGCGGACGAGCTGGAGGCGGACTGGGAGCGGGTCAGCATCGCCCAGGCGGTGGGGGACCCCCGGTACGGTGACCAGAACACCGACGGCTCCAAGTCGATCCGGGACTTTTACGACGCCCTGCGCCAGGCGGGCGCCACGGCGCGGCTCATGCTCGAACGGGCGGCCGCGGCCTCCTGGGGCGTGCCGGCGGCGGAGTGCCGGGCGCTCCATCACCGGGTGGTGCACCGGGACGGCCGGGCCAAAGGCTTCGGCGAGCTGGTGCGCCTGGCCGCGCAACAGCCGGTGCCGGCAGCGGACGAGCTGCGCTTCAAGACGGACGGGGAACTCCGGTACGTGGGCAAGGGGGTGCCCATCACCGACCTGGCCGACATCTGCACCGGCAGGGCGGTCTACGGCATCGACGCCCGGATGCCGGGCATGGTGTACGCCTCCATCGAGCGCTCGCCGGTCCTGGGGGGGAGGCTGAAATCCCATGACGACACGGAGGCGCGCAAGGTGGCAGGGGTGCTGGGGACGAAGGTCTTGGAGCCGGCCCGGCCCCCCTACGGCTTCCAGGCCCTGGGCGGGGTGGCGGTGATCGCGGACAGCAGCTGGGCGGCGCTCCAGGGGCGGCAGAAGCTGAAGGTCGTCTGGGAGCCGGGGGAGAACGGAAGCTACGACTCCGAGGCCTTCCGGGAGTCGCTCCTTGCGACCGTGCGCAAGCCCCAGAAGACGGTGCGGAACATCGGCGACGTGGAGGCCGCCTTTGCCAAGGGGGGCACGGTCCTGGAGGCCGAGTACTACGTCCCCCACCTGGCCCATGCCACCATGGAGCCGCCGGCCGCGGCCGCCTCCTACAAGAACGGCGCGGTGACGGTCTGGGCGGCGACCCAGAACCCGCAGGCGGTGCAGGATACGGTGGCCAAGGCGGTGGGGGTCCCCAAGGAGGCGGTGACCTGCCACGTGACCCTCCTGGGGGGCGGGTTCGGGCGGAAATCCAAGCCCGACTACGTGGCCGAGGCCGCGATCCTGTCGAAGAAGCTGGGCAAGCCGGTCAAGATCGTCTGGAGCCGGGAGGACGACATCGGCCACGATTACTACCACACGGTCTCGGCCATGTACCTGAAGGCGGCCACGGACGACCGCGGGCGCCCTTCGGCCTGGCTGCAGCGCTGCGCCTTCCCCCCCATCCCGTCCACCTTCGACGCCTCGGCGCGCTACGGCGGGGACGGGGAACTGGCCCAGGGGTGGCTGGACGTGCCGTTCACCATCCCCAACCTGCGGGCCGAGAACGGGCCGGCCCAGAACCACGTGCGCATCGGCTGGTTCCGCTCCGTGGCCAACATCTACCACGCCTTCGCGGTCCAGTCCTTCGTGGACGAACTGGCAGCGGCGGCCGGGCGCGACCGGATCGAGTATTTCCTTGACCTGCTCGGCCCGCCGCGCACCATCGACTTCGCGGCCGAGGGGACCAAATACGCCAACTACGGCAAGCCCCTCGACCGCTACCCGTGGGAGACGGGCCGCCTGCGGCGGGTGGTGGAACTGGTGGCCGAACGGTCCGGGTGGGCCACACACAAGCCGGACAAGGGGCGCGCCCTGGGCTTTGCGGCCCACCGCAGCTTCCTGAGCTACGTCGCGGTGGTGGCGGACGTGCGGGTGGACGGCCAGGGGCGCGTCACCATCCCGCGGGTGGACATGGCGGTGGATTGCGGGCGGGCGGTCCACCCGGAGCGGGTGCGGGCCCAGTTCGAGGGCGCGGCGGTCTTCGGCGCCAGCCTGGCCCTGATGGGCGAGATCACGGCGGCCCAGGGGCGCATCCAGCAGTCCAATTACGACGATTACCCGGTGGCGCGCATCAACGAGGCCCCCATGGAGACCCACGTGCACATCGTGGCGGGGGACGGCCTCCCCACCGGGGTGGGCGAGCCGGGGGTGCCCCCCATGGCGCCGGCCATCTGCAACGCCCTGTTCGCCATCACCGGCAAACGCATCCGCCGGCTGCCGATCAACAAGACCAAGCTGGTGTGAAGGGGAGGGGGGTATGGGACTTATGGGACTTATGGGACTTATGGGACTTATGGGACT